>VOFE01001514.1_pt1 | contig 273417 bp, 423 predicted proteins | sample 5384071 | NCBI WGS metagenome assembly VOFE01 (sample SAMN12384724, study PRJNA508395) | human gut metagenome | isolation source: healthy gut D | host: Homo sapiens
AAAATTTTTTCTCTTTCGTGAAATCTTTTCTTTCGTTTCTTCTTCTATACAGTTTTCAAAGAACAGTTGAGAGTTATGGTTCTCTCAAAACCGAACAGTACTTCGAGATTTCCGATGTCCGACCTACACGTTCTTAAGGTTTCCCTTAAGCGTGTCTCCTTAGAAAGGAGGTGATCCAGCCGCACCTTCCGATACGGCTACCTTGTTACGACTTCACTCCAATCATCAGCTCCGCCTTCGACGGCTGGCTCCTTGCGGTTACCTCACCGGCTTCGGGTGTTTCTGACTCTCATAGTGTGACGGGCGGTGTGTACAAGGCCCGGGAACGTATTCACCGCGGTATGCTGACCCGCGATTACTAGCGATTCCTGCTTCACGCAGGCGGGTTTCAGCCTGCGATCTGAACTGGGGTGTGTTTTTGAGGTTTGCTCTTCCTCGCGGTTTCGCTTCTCTTTGTTGACACCCATTGTAGTACGTGTGTAGCCCAGGTCATAAGGGGCATGATGACTTGACGTCGTCCCCGCCTTCCTCCGCGTTGTCCGCGGTCTCATTTGAGTCCCCACCTTTACGTGCTGGTAACAAATGATAGGGGTTGCGCTCGTTGCGGGACTTAACCCAACATCTCACGACACGAGCTGACGACAGCCGTGCACCACCTGTTTTCTCGTCTTCCGAAGAAGAACTCCGCATTTCTGCAGATCGCGATCAATGTCAAGACCTGGTAAGGTTCTTCGCGTTGCGTCGAATTAAACCACATACTCCACCGCTTGTGCGGGCCCCCGTCAATTCCTTTGAGTTTTAATCTTGCGATCGTACTTCCCAGGCGGGATACTTATTGCGTTAACTCCGGCACAGGAGGGGTCGATGCCTCCTACACCTAGTATCCATCGTTTACGGCGGATACTCCAGCTTCCCAGTTTCCTTCCCATCACGGGGTTAAGCCCCGCACTTTTAAGAGGGAAGAGTGTTAGCTGTCCTTCTTGTTCCCAATCATCCTTTTCCCATAATTGAATATAATATTCTTTTTTCACATTTTCTTACGATATATTTTACTTTTGATACATTTTATTAAATTCCATAAGCTCTCCTTTACTTTTATCTGTATTTTATAAAATAAAGAAGCCCATTGGACTTTTTTTCTATTCTGCACGTTTTTTAACTATTTGGTTATTATTTTTAACTATTTTGTCCAAATACACAAAAAACTGCCACTTGGTGACAGTTTATCGATAGTCCGTACGGGATTCGAACCCGTGTTACCGCCGTGAAAAGGCGGTGTCTTAACCCCTTGACCAACGGACCATTTTACAACATATTCTATTATACAGAATATTTTTACTCTGTCAACACTTTTTAATAAAAAAGAAGGAAATATTTTCCTTCTTTTGAATTAGTTATTTTCTTCTAATTTTGACTTAATCTCATCATATGATAGAGGTTTTGCTTCTTCTTCTAATTCATGCTCTGAATTTTCAGGCATTTTCCTGTTTCATATAATGATTTAATTTGAACACTATCCAAGGTTTCATATTTTAATAGAGCTTCCGCAATTAATTTATGCGTTTCTCTATTTCCTTGAATAATTTCTGCCGCTTTATTACGGGCTTCATTCAACAGACTACGAACTTCTTCATCAATTTCGTAAGCTGTTCGTTCTGAAATCATTTTTTGTGGACTTTGAGCACCAAACATTGCATGATTTCCTTCATATTGGACCGGTCCAAGTTTTTCACTCATACCATATTCTGTCACCATTGCACGCGCCATTTGAGTGGCTTGTTCAAAGTCATTTGAAGCACCTGTTGTTTGAGCATTGAAAATAATTTCTTCTGCGACACGTCCTCCCATCAGTCCAGCTAACTGTTCTTTCATATCCTCTTTAGAAAGTAACATTTGATCTTCCTTAGGAAGGGCAATCATGTAACCGCCTGCACGACCACGTGGAACAATCGTAACTTTATGAACTACACGAGCATTTGATAAGACCAGACCAACAATTGTATGACCAGCTTCGTGATAAGCAACCATTTCACGTTCTTTTTTGTGAAATCGTCCGATCTTTCTTAGATGGACCTGCAATAACACGATCTTCTGCTTCATCGATATCAGCAGCATCAATTACTTTTTTATTTCGACGAGCTGCAACCAAGGCTGCTTCGTTCAAAACATTTTCGAGATCAGCACCGACAAATCCTGGTGTTTGTTGAGCAACCAATTTCAAGTCCACATCTTGAGCAAGTGGCTTATTCTTAGCATGAACACGAAGAATTGCCTCACGACCTTTCACATCTGGACGTCCAACCAATACTTTACGGTCAAAACGGCCAGGACGAAGAAGGGCAGGGTCAAGGACATCAGAACGGTTAGTTGCTGCGATAACAATGATTCCTTCGTTGCCTTCAAAACCATCCATCTCAATCAAGAGCTGGTTAGGGTTTGTTCACGTTCATCATTTCCGCCACCAAGACCTACACCACGTTGGCGCCCAACAGCATCAATTTCATCGATAAAGATAATGGCTGGTGCTGCTTTTTAGCATCTTCAAAAAGTGAACGAACCCGGCTAGCGCCGACTCCGACAAACATTTCAACGAAGTCAGAACCAGAAATACTGAAGAATGGCACTCCAGCTTCACCAGCTACTGCTTTTGCTAAAAGGGTTTTACCAGTTCCGGGAGGGCCTTCAAGAAGCACACCTGCTGGGATTCTTGCACCCAATTTAGTAAAGCGTTTTGGATCTTTTAAAAATTCAACAACTTCAACAAGTTCTTGTTTTTCTTCTTCAGCTCCTGCTACATCTGAAAACGAACTTTAATATCTTCTTTATTAGCAGCGCGGGCTTTATTACGACCAAAGTTCATGGCACCGCGGGCACCTCCGCCACCGCCTTGGTTCATCATTGAGAAGAAGAAGAACATGACGATAACAAATGGAACAATTGAAGTGAGAATTGTTATCCACATGCCACTTGAACTCTCACGCTTGATGGTGATTTCTGCTTTGTGGTCAGCTGCTAATTTTGTAATTCATTGACGGTGATATCAGATGGAAGGATGACACTAGTAAAGCGAGATACTTTTTGAACACTTGGGGTAAAAAATTGAATTCCTGTATCATCTTTTGATTCTTTAGCTTTATTATAGGTCCCTGCAATTTCAATCACACTACCATTTGGTTGGTAACTGATCGTTTTTACATTGTCATTTTTAATTTCTTTGACCAATTCTGTGTAGTTGATTTGCTGACTTTGACCAACTCCATTACCCGCAAAAAAGTACTGGAACCCTGTCACAGCCGCTACAATAATCAACAAATACAGAAATGGATTTCGAACAAAACCGTTATTTTTTCTGTTATTCATCTAGTCTCCTCTATTTTGAGTACACTTCCTCTTTTAATACACCAACATGGGGTAGGTTACGATAATTTTCATCATAGTCTAAACCATATCCGACAACAAACTCATTTGGAATCGTAAAGCAGGTGTAATCTGCTTCGATCTCAACCAAACGTCCTTCAGGTTTATCCAGTAAGGTAGCAATCTTCACAGATGCTGCATTTCGTTCTTCAAAGAGTTCTTTTAGACTCTTGAGGGTTTTACCTGTATCGATAATATCTTCTACAAATAAAATATCTCTACCAGTAATATCTTGGTCGATATCCTTGATAATATTAATAATACCTGAGCTTGCTGTACCACCATGATAACTTGAAACCAGCATAAAATCCAATTCAATATGTGTATCCACGTGGTTGATCAACTCTGCCATAAATGGAACAGAGCCTTTCAAAATTCCAACAAAAATTGGATTTTTTCCTTGGTACTCTTTTGTTAGGGTTTCCCCAATTTCTTTGCTGCTTCTACAATTTCATCATGTGAAACCAATACTTTTTTATATCTTTTTCTAACATGTTTTTACCTATCTATTTTTGAATATAAAGATCATCTTTCATTATACCACTTTTTGAGGGCTTACTCAAATCACTCGTTACCAATCCCACTACAGAAAGAATATTATGATTCTGTTCTATAATGAGAGCCTTTTGCCGAAGAGAAATTGGAATTTTATGGTTGATAAACCACCGCCTTAATTTTTTGATGGTGGCCATTAACAAGCAGCTGATCTCCTTCCTTTCTCCTTCTAATTAAGATGGGAGTTTCGCGTGAAACAGAAAGAATTTCTACATTTTCCCCTACTAATGGTTGTCCAAAAGATAGTTTATAATTTGCAATTTCAAAAATATTCCCAAATTCTAACAAAATGGGAGGGGTTGGTCATCCGACTTTTGACTGATTTTTTGTATTTCAAAGAAATCATATTCTTGATGTAATTCATAATTCGACTTTAAATAATGAATGCAATTTCTTTTTTTTCGCAGTAAATCTAATAATTCTTGAAACTGGGCCCTACCAAGTTGCAAATCTGGAAATTGTGCCAAATACTCTTCTAATAAGAATGATTGTACAGAATGAGAATACGTTCTAAAAGAAGCTAAATCTTGAATGCTTAACTCGCTAGTCAATTCTTTCAGTGCTTGGTGCCAATGAGTCACTTCCTCTGCTAAATAACGAAGACTTGCTTGCATTTGAGGATTTTCTTTTTTCAAATTCAGGAAGGTATTGATGGCGTACACGATTTCGGAAATAGTCCTGTGAGTCATTGCTACTATCTTCAAAGTGAGGGATTTCCATCAACTCATCTTTGGTAAAAATTAACAAAGGACGGATTAGCTCACCCCTTGCCAAATGGTTGGCGTACAGGAATACCACTTAAATGGCGTAATTTTGTTCCTCGTATTAAGCGCATGAAAGTTGTTTCGGCTTGATCGTTTGCATGATGACCTGTTACTAAAGCGGTGCAATCCTCTTTCTCCATAATCTGTTTTAAAAAATCATAACGAAAGGTACGAGCTTTTGCTTCTGTAAAATCACCCGAATAGTGAGCCACATGGATACGTGTCTCTCGCCTATCAGCTAGCGTTCGAAGTTCACTTTCTTCTAAATCTGATTCTGGTCTTTGTCCATGATTGATATGAGCGAGTACCAGATGGATTTTCAATCGTTCTTTATTCTTATATAAAAGTTCATACAGATTCATTGAATCCAATCCACCAGATAAGGCAACTAAAACACGGCGATGGGGAGTAAATAGATCTTGTTTTTCACAAAACTCTAAAAATCGCTTTTCCATTATTTCAATACCTCATAGATATCCTTTGAAATGTTGGAAATCGTATCATAATTCGAATGATCTGTAAAAACGACTAGTACATAGGGTGAATTTGTGTATACAATCGCAACATCATGTCTAAAATCATAGGCATCTCCAATTTTATGAGCAACTCTTACTGGAAGGTCACGCGCAATCCGTTGATCATCATATTTTGTAGAGGAGAGTGCATCAATAATAGAGCCATTTTGTTGATAGACAGCCTCCATGACATTGCCAGCCATTTCAGCGGATGCTTCTCGTTTTTCAACATCCCAATGTTTCTTTGCAATTTTATCCAAAGTTTTTTGGAAGTCTTGATCTGATTGATGAGTGACATAATAATTCAAGATATTATGTCCAACATTATCTGATTCTTTTTGCAATTTTATCTACCAACTCTTGAACACTATATTCTTTTCCATCTGGTGTTTTTGAAAGGCTACCACTTCCTTCTGGTTCATAGCCACCTTTGAAATCATTGACTTCTGGAATATATTTGTAGGTTGTAGTTGGAGAAATGGCTTTTTTTTATTGAGCTGTTCTTGGACGTAGTACAAGTATGGTAATTTCGTTACACTGGCAGAATACATTTCTTTTTGCGGATTGATTCCAGCAGTATTTCCAGTCTCTAATTGTTTTACATAGATTCCATACGAAGGAGAATTGTATTTACTATTTAACAAGTCCTGGACTTTTTCCATTCGATTATCTTTTTTTCAGTAACGAATGGTTTGTTCACCCAGCCCTGACCTTCAATCTCCACAAATTCATCTCGTAAAGTCTTAGCTGTACGTAAGACTGTCACTTTTTGTATAAGGAGAAAGAGGTGTATTTTTTTCTTTGCACCATTTATTAAGGGTCGGTCATACACTTTAAAACCAGGTTTTAGCCACATGTCTTGTTTTTTTTCTTGTGTTTCTTGTACAACATCAGAAAAAATGACAGAAGAATCTGCTAATACATATCCTTTATCTACTATTTTAAATACAGCTTTCCCTTCATCATTTACAAAGAGTTGTTCGATTGTAAACGGTGTGTTGGGAAGAATTTCTCCTTTGCTTTTTTCAACTGAGGATCAGAAAAAACAGAAATTTTGCGATAGACATTCGGGTTCGCTGGAATTGAAGAAAAATAAAGTTCTGATGGATGAGCCATTGTCTGAGAAGACTCAGACTGCTCGATACTCGCTGCTTGAGACCCAATAAATAAAATTGGAACTAACAATAGGAGCAGAAATCGTTTAGACACCTGTATTCCTTTCCTTTTCATCCTTTTGAAGTTTAATCATTTGGTTTTTTCTTTTTTAATTCCTCTAATTTTTTCATCCGAAAATTCAAGGAATTGTTTAACTGTTTGTAAGATATTTTCCATCGGTTATTGGGGGAGTAAATCTGGGATGGTATAAACATATTCACCATCTTTTTGAAAAAAGAATACTTAGCGCGTGCATATTTTGTTGCATAATCATCGTCTTTTAATTTTTTAGCGATGTCTTGTTGGTATTCTTTTTGTTCACTTGTTTCTTTATACTCTTTTTCCAACTGTTTGTATTGTTCTTTTTTATCTTGTAGCGATTGATAGCTCTGGGCTAAATTATAAGTTGGAAGAATAAACAATAACATGACCAATATCAAAACGAGCCCCAGAAAACGATTGCGTTTTTTTTCTTTCTTCTTCTAAAAACGTTTTCGCTGACTTTCGTCTTTGATATATTTATTGTTCATTTGAACGATATTTTTAGGCATCTTCTTCTATCCTTGTTTCACTAATTATTTCGTACATTTTGGATGCATCTTCTTTTTTGTACTATCCAACATTTCCAAGACTTTAACCGTCAATACTTTATTTCCAAAACGAACTTCAATTTGATCATTCACTTTCAAATCCGTTGAACTTTTGGCTAATACTCCATTAACTTTGATCCGCCCTTTATCTGCAACTTCCTTTGCAACAGGGCGACGCTTAATAATGCGAGAAACTTTTAAATATTTATCTAATCTCATACTGTCACCTCTAACATAGTATTGTATCATTTTTTATACATAAAATGCGAAAAATGAGCTGAGAACTGCTAGTTCTCTTCTTTTTTCCTGTTTAATTTCCAATAAGGTTTGACCAAATTGCTTCAGAGCTTCTAAAATTTCAAAATCTTTCTTGTTTCGAATATCAAAGATCACTTCAATCAATCCTTCTTTTCTTCTGCAATCTGTGCCTTCAACTGTGTCATTGACAGAGCTTTGAAATAATCCTGTGTTAAAACAGTTGTTTGGCAATAGGTTCAAATTTCACTGTCACTTTTGTTGTTTTCTCTCAACAAGACGGACAAAGACTTGATCTCAAGTAAGCTTTCACTAAACCAATTTCAAGTAGATAGGCCACAACATCTGGGTATTCTCCAAAACGATCAATCAATTCATCTTGCAAGTATTCATAGTCTGTCGCAGAATTCATTTCACGAATTTGTTTGTAAATTTCAATTTTTTGACGTTGATCTGAAATATATTCATTAGGTAAATACGCATCTATTTGAAGGTTCAACTCTGCATTGCTCTTTTGCCGACGATGCTCTTGGCCTTGTTTCTTAGCAATAGCTTCTTCTAACAATTGAGAATACATTTCAAAACCAACTGAATCGATGAAACCAGATTGAGAAGCTCAAGGATATTCCCTGCTCCACGGATCGATAAATCTCGCATAGCAATTTTAAATCCAGACCCCAACTCAGTAAAACCTTTAATCGCTTCTAAACGTTTTTCAGACACTTCTGTAAGAGATTTGTCTGGACGATACATCAAATAGGCATAAGCAATTCGATTGCTTCGTCCCACACGACCTCTTAGTTGATAAAGCGTTGAAAGTCCCATATGATCCGCATTTTCAATAAAGAGCGTATTGGCATTTGGAATATCCACACCTGTCTCAATAATGGTTGTCGTCACTAAGACATCGTATTCGCCATTAATGAAATCAACAGGGTATTTTCTAAGCGAACCTCACTCATCTGACCATGAACAAAGCCAATCGAAGCCTCTGGAATCAACTCTTTTAATTCAGACACCTTTTGTTCAATTGTATCTACCTTATTGTAAAGATAATAGGCCTGTCCTCCACGATCCATCTCCCGCAACACAGCGTCTCGAATAATGGTTGGATTGGTCTCTAATACAAAAGTTTGCACAGGATACCGATTGGTCGGAGGTGTTTCGATGACAGACAAATCTCGAATTCTAGCATAGACATATGAAGAGTTCGAGGTATAGGGGTAGCTGTCAAGGTAAGCACATCCACCTTTTTTTCAATTCTTTCAAGGTTTCTTTGTGCTTCACTCCAAAACGTTGTTCTTCATCGATCACGATTAAACCTAAGTCTGAAAAAACAACATCTTTGGACAAGAGACGGTGAGTTCCAATAATAATATCCACTCGTCCTTTTTTTCAACTTTTCAAGCGTTTCTTTCTGCTCTGCCTTACTCTGGAAACGACTTAAAACAGCAACCTCTACTGCAAAAAGATTCAAAACGCTCCTTAAAATTGGCATAATGTTGTTGGGCAAGAACAGTGGTAGGAACCAGCACTGCTACTTGTTTATGATCATTTACTGCCTTAAAGGCTGCTCGCATAGCGACCTCTGTTTTTCCAAAACCGACGTCTCCAACCAGCAATCGGTCCATCGGACGATTCGATTCCATATCTTTTTAATTTCTTCAATGGAACGTAATTGGTCATCTGTTTCAATATATGGAAAATCTTGTTCAAAAGCCTCTTGATTTTCATCATCTTGGGAATAGGCAAAGCCTTCTAATTGACTACGCTCCGCATAAAGTTTTATCAAATCATCCGCAATGTCCTCTACCTGGGTCTGAACCTTTTGCTTCGTTTTTTGGAAACGCCCATCATTTAACTTGTTAATTTTTGGCGTTTTTCCATCACTTGCAACGTATTTGGACAACATCTGAATCTGATCGACAGGAATCGAGATGCGATCTCCATTTTGATATTGAATTGAAACATAATCACGATGGACACCCGAAATTTCAATCGTTTCAATTCCCCAATATTGACCAATACCATGAACTTGGTGAACAACATAGTCCCCTTTTTTCCAGTTCATTATAATTTTTTAGGCGTTCTGCATTGGAAATATTTTGCCTGCGAATCTTTCGTTTGATCTTTTTCTGATAAATCTCTGATTCTGTAATGTAGACAATTTTTTCATCAACAAATTGAAAACCGTGAGCTAATCCTCCAACGACTAATTGACTAGCTTGAGGAATGATCGTATCCCCATCAATATAATCTAATCGAATCCCATACTCTTCTAAATTTTTATGGAGCTGTTGAAGATTGTGATGAGAAGTTGCTTGGACAATAACAGTATAGTTTGATTTTCGATACCGTTCAATTTCCTCTTTTAGTAAATCAAATTGTCCAAAAAACTCCTGCATGGGATATTGATTGAATTGATACAAATGATCAAACTTCAGATTTCCCTAATCCTTTTTGAAAGTTTGAAAAATAAGTTGCAGGCGTATATTTTCGTAATGTTGTACTGGTGTCTGCAAAATACACTTTGAGAAGAAGCTCTATTTTTATGTAAATCTTCCGTCAAGAGATTAGCTGTATCTAGTTCAAATCTCGCTATTTGGTCTGCTATTTTTTGATAATCATCCAGAAAGACTGGAGTATGTTTAGGAGATAATCGAATAGGGTATATTGCTTTTGTAAAAGAAACTAATAAATTTCCTAAGATCCGGATGGAGTTTCCTTTGAGAAATATCTCCCAGAATTTCTGCTAGATAAGATTTAAATTCTTCATTTGCACTCTGTTCTTGCAATTGTTCTATTTGCTGCTGACCACGGATAAAATCTTCCTCTTGCAACAATAGATCACTCACTGCCTTCAGTTGAACTTCTTCAACATTTTCAACAGAACGCTGACTTTCTGGGGTCAAAGATTCGGATTCCATCAATCTCATCTCCGAAAAATTCAATCCGATAGGGTTGGAGTTGGTCGATCTCAAAGATATCTAAAATATCTCCTCGTAGACTAAACTCTCCCTGTTGCAAAACTTGGCTCACCTTTTGGTAGCCAATTTTCTGTAATGTTTCTCTCTCAGAGTAGTTAAGTCTATTTCTTGACCAACCTTCAATTGAAAAATGCTAGATGCAAAACTTTAGGAGAAGGTAATAGTAGTTTTATACCACTCACATTGGTCACAAGGATGCCTTGACGATCTTCTTGGCATAAAAAGTTCAAAGCCTCTAATCGTGCAAATTGCCTTTCTTGTGAAGCAAAAAACAAATTCTGCTAAAGGGTTATCATCTCCCAAAAAATGTATGGACTTTCTCTTCTCCAAGTAAGGCAATAAAATCACTAGCCAATCGTTCTGCTTCGTTATAACTGGAAGTAATGAGGACTGCTTTTTCAATAGAATCAAAGGCTGAAGCCATTACAATAGCCTTTGTGGTCGCAGACAATCCTAAGATCAATTCCCTATTATTTTTTGCAAACCTTGTTGCCAGGATAGAAGGTTGGAGTTTTTGACTCACTAAATCAATTACATTCATCTACTTACCCGTTGTATTTCTGCATGCTTCTTTCAAAATTTTCTTCTACCAAGTAATCGTTAACCGCTTCTTCTACTCGATCAATTGTTTGTAGAATAGTGATGTAATCGTCTTTATCAAATTTCCCTAAGACATGATGAACAACTGACATGCCCTGCTTAGGTCTTCCAATTCCAATCTTAATTCGATAAAAGTCTGAGTTCCAATATGATTGATAATCGATTTGATTCCGTTATGACCTCCAGCTGATCCTTTAGCTCGAAGACGAATCTTACCAACTTCCATATCTAAATCATCGTAAATAACCAAAAGATCTTCAATCTCCAGACCATAATAAGTCAGAAGGGCATGGACTGCTTTTCCACTCTCATTCATGAAAGTGGTCGGCTTTACAAAATAGACCTTTTCGCCATTCAAAATGTTGAGGCGATATCAGCTTGAAAAATCTTATCATGGGAGAAAGTAAGATTTAAAGACTTTGCCATTTGATCAACTAACATAAAGCCTACATTGTGTTTCGTTTCAAAATACTTATCACCTGGATTTCCCAATCCAACAATTAATTTCGTCATCTCTTTCCTTTCAAAACACTAAAAGGGTTGGAAATATTTTTCCAACCTTTACATTTTTTTAACTATCTTATACATTAAAACGGAATTCCATGATGTCCCCATCTTGGACAACATATTCTTTTCCTTCTTCGCGCAAGCGTCCCGCTTCTTTACAGCCTTTTCAGAACCGTATTTGACCAAATCATCATAGGACATGGTCACGGCACGAATAAATCCTTTTTCAAAATCAGAGTGGATGATTCCAGCAGCTTGAGGAGCTTTCATACCACGTTTGAAGGTCCAAGCACGCACTTCTTTTTCACCAGCTGTGAAATAAGTGCCAAGTCCCAACAAGTGGTAAGCTGCACGCGTGAGTTTATCAACTCCAGACTCTGTTAGGCCAATTGCCTCTAAAAAATTCTTGTTTATCTGCATCATCTAGCTCAGAAATTTCTTCCTCAGCACGCGCAGAAATCACCACGACTTCCGCATTCTCTGTTGCCGCAAAGTCACGAATTTGCTTCACATACTCGATAGAATCTGGATCTGCAACAACATCTTCATCCACATTGGCTACATAAAGAACTGGTTTGGTAGTCAAAAGGAAAAGTCCTTTCACCACTTTTTGTTCTTCCTCCGTGAATTCAATGGTCCGAGCTGATTTACCATCTTCAAGAACTGGTTTGATTTTTTTGTAGAACATTAAATTCCGCAACAGAATCCTTATCTTTTTTGTGTACGAGCGATTTTTTCTACACGCGCATAGCGTTTATTGACAGACTCTAAGTCGGCTAAAATTAATTCTAAATTGATGGTATCAATATCTGCCAGTGGATCAACAAAGGCATCTTCACGACCTTGCTCCCGCATGACATTTTCATCATCAAAAGCACGCACTACATGGACAATGGCATCTACTTCACGGATATTGGCCAAGAATTTATTACCAAGTCCTTCTCCCTTTAGAAGCCCCTTTCACAATCCCAGCAATATCTGTAAATTCAAAAGTAGTCGGAACTGTCTTCTTAGGAGTAATCATTTCCGTCAATTTTTGGAGGCGTTCATCTGGAACTTCTACCATCCCGACGTTTGGATCAATGGTCGCAAAGGGATAGTTTGCGGCCTCTGCTCCTGCTTTTGTAATTGCGTTAAATAGGGTTGATTTACCAACGTTTGGTAAGCCAACGATACCTGCTGTTAATACCATTTTTCTTTTTTCTCCGTTCAAATTTCAATCTCTTTTATTATAACATAATTCAAAAGATAAGTAATGAAAATAAAATATTTCATGACCTTTGAAACTAGATTTTTTCATCAAACTGTAACGTTCTAAAAAGATAAAAATGATATATACTATATTTAACAATGAACAAAGGAGTTTTTCAGATGAAAAAAACAAATATGGAAATCTATTTTTCTTTCTTTAATCGCTATCTTTACGCTCTTTCTTCTTGGAGCTTGTGGACAACTTAATCTGTTCAAAAATCCTATCTTCAGGCAATCAACCAAGAAAAGAAAACAGATGTTCGTATTACACTAGAACATAAAGGTGATAAAGCGATCAGTAACCAAACCACCACTACTATTTATTACAAAGAAGCGGGAGTTACGAAAGATCAATTAAAGGAAATGATCGATAAATATGATGAAGAATACAAGGATGTCAAAGGATTCACACATTCTGCTGAATACAAAGACGATTATATGGTTGAAAAACAACACTAAATTATGAAAAGGCAGACTTAGATCAACTAATTGAAAAGAAATTAGTAACAACACAACAAGATAAAAAGTCGACTATATCAGCTTCAAATCAACTTTTGATATGATGAAACAGGGTGGTTTCAAAGAAGTTAAAAATGGAAAATTTGAAGAATTAAAATAATCGAAAAGGTTCGGTCACATAAGTGACTGAACCTTTTATAGTACTTTCTTCATTTTCTGTTCAAAATCATGGCGACTCATCATGACCACATGATCACAATTGCTACACTTGATTTTTATGTCTGCACCAAGTCGCGTAATTTCCCAACGATTTGCCTTCTTGCCTGTTTCTTTAATCACACAAGCGTGAGGCTTTTTCATTTCTACAAAATCACCTAACGTATACATGATTCACCTTTGTTAATTTGTGCGAACTGGCGTAATCAATTGAATGAACCCTTGTTCATTTCCTTCTGGAACCAATGTAAACGGTCTAACAGAAGAAATAAAACGAATAACAACTTGTTCACTGTCAATAGCTTTGAGCGCTTCAATCAAATAAGTTGGATTAAAGCTAATAGACAAATCCTCTCCTGAAACGGCGCTCGTATCGATCTCTTCATTTACTCGCCCAACTTCTGGTGAATGAACGTGGGAAGAAACCACTCCATTTTTGAACTCTAATTTAACCGTTCCGTTTTGAGTCGCATTTGAAAGAAGACGAGCACGCTCCATTGCAAATCGAAGGTTGGCCACATTGAAGGTTGCCTCTGTATTGAATTCTGTTGGAATGAGACGGTCTGTATCAGGATAATTTCCTTCTAGCAAACGGGTATAAAAAAACTAATGTGTTCACTTCTAAATAGGATTTGATTGTTAGCAAAGAAAACCTCAACTGTTTCAATATCATCAGAAAAAACAGAGGTGAATTCACGAAGAGAGCGACTTGGGATGACAACATCAAAGTTGTCTCCATTTTCTCCAGTGTAATCACTTTTTTGACTCATACGGTGAGAGTCTGTTGCTACTGTTTTTAGCTCTTTATTATCTGATAAAACAAAGTGAACACCTGTCAAAATTGGACGACTTTCTTGTACACTTGCTGCAAATGCCGTTTCGTTAATCAATTGTTTTAATAATTTTGTTTCCAAAACTAATGGATTACTTGCAGCAATTTCTTGAATACGTGGATATTGATCTGCATCTTTTCCTTTAAGTGTAATTTCTGATTTACCACTTGTTAAGAGAACTTGTTTTTTGTTCAATCTCTTTAAAATCTAAAGTAACATCTGGTAAACTTGAAACCACATTAATAAAGAAAGTTGCTTCCAATAAAATAGAACCTGAGAGGTCACTAGTAAACCAGCATTTTCATCTTTGATAGAAATAAAGTTTTCAATTGAAATTTGGCCATTCGATCAGATAAGGCAACTCCTTCTGGAGTGACATCAATTTTAATCGTGGAAAGGATTGGAATAGCATTTTTGAACTGATCGCTCTTTTGGTAGTATTTAGTGCTTGTAAAAATAAAGTTTTGTTAATAGAAAAATTTATCATGGTCATTCCTTTTATTTATTTTATGATTAGTAAGTTAATAGTAATAGTAGGTTGTGTGGAAGTTGTGGAAAACTCTCAGAATCCTATCTATGACTTAAAAGTTACTTGTTTAAAATTGTGCATAACCCCTAGAAGTTTAGAGAGGAAGTTATCCACAGATTAATTTAACTTTTTCTTGATACTTTGAATTTCGAGTCGTAGATTATCATCTGTGTCGACCATACTTTTAATTTTTTCATAAGCATGAATGACAGTCGTGTGGTCTTTTCCACCGAATTCTTTTCCGATTCGAGGAAGTGAGTTGTCCGTCATCTCTCTTGAAAGATACATGGCCACTTGTCGTGCTAGGACAATATTCTGAACTCTTCGAGAACCTTTGATTTTCTTTTACACTGACTCCATAAAAGGCTCCAACTGCTTCCTGAATTTTTTCAATGGGGATGACAAGCGTCTTGCTATTATCGTTTTTACGAGCTCGAATAGCTTCAGCTGCAACATCGATCGTAATTTCTTTTAGTTTTTCACCTTCGCCATTAAAGAAATATCATTTAAGGCACCTTCTAAGTCTCGGACATTTGAATCAAACTGACCAGCTAGATATTCTAGTGTGTCATTAGGAAAAAATATAATCTAGATCTTCAATTTTATTTCGTAAGATGGCAATCCGAGTTTCAAAATCAGGTGGTGTTATATTTTGCGTTAGTCCCCATTTGAAACGAGTAACCAGTCGCTCTTCAAGACTATCTAAATGATCCGGACTTCGATCGCTTGTTAGAACAATCTGTTTGTTGTCGCTATGGAGGGCATTAAAGGTATTAAAAAGAATTCCTCTTGAGTCGTGACTTTTTTCCCACCGAGTGACTGGATATCATCAATCAGTAAGAGATCAAGACTTCGATAGGTATTCTTGAACGTCTTCATTTCTCCTAATCGAAGGTGTTCTAAAAATTCATTAATAAAGGTTTCTGCTGGGACATACTTAACTCGTGCATTTGGAATATTTTCTAGGATTTGATTTCCAATTGCGTTCAATAGGTGAGTCTTTCCAAGCCCTGGTCCACCATAAATAAATAGAGGGTTGTATGTTGTTGCAAGATTTTCAGAAACTGCAAGCGCTGCTGCTTTTCGCCCAAATATTTCCATCCCCTTGCACAAAATTATCAAAGGTGTACTTTGATTTCAAACCTGTATCAATTTTAGGTAACGGTTCGGTTGTTAAGCTACCTGAAGATAATCTCCTATTCTCACCGCTATGACTACTAGGAATTTCTTCGGTATCTTCAAAAACGAAATGGAACTTCAAATCTGTATTGTAGACTTCAAAGCTGGCTGTGATCAAAGCATTTTTTAGATTTGTTTCCCCAAAATAATTCTTTATAATTTCCATCAAGATAAATGGTAGCCGTTTCTCCATCGATTTTGACTAATTTTGAATCGGCGACAAAAAATCATAGGCACTATCTTTTAGTTGTAATTGGGCTAATTCTAAAAAAACGAGACCAAAATTGCTCTTCTTGTGACACTATCAGACTTCCTCCTTTTCTTGAATTGTATCAAATCATACGTACTCCTATTCTACCACAAACAAAAATAGTTTTTCCACAGGCTAAATTTCATGAGATTAAATTATAGTTTTAAACTTTTCCACAAGTTGTGGATTTAAATTCACATTGTTTTTAAAAGTTATCCACAAAGTGGGGATAACTAGAGAATATTCTTATTTTTCTGCTATTTACAAAAGATTTTTATGGTGGAAAAAGCTTGTCAATATAAAAATAAAAATAACAGCCTTATTTGAGGCTGTTGATAATTCGTTGGTATTCATCAAGACTGGAAAAAGAAATTTGGATAGTTCCTTTATTTTGAGAAGAGGAGTGTATCGTCACATCTGTTCCTAATATTTTTTTCAATCGTTGTTCCTCTTCTAGTAGGAAGCTCTCTTTTTGCTTTTTTATTTTTCTGTTTTCTTTTTGAACTGATCTTATTTTCTAATGTTCGAACATTTAAATGATCCTGTTTGATTCGCTCCAACCAAAAGCGCTGCTCTTCTTCATCAAGAGGAACAAGAACACGCGTGAGCCGAAGAAATATCATTTTGAATGACTGCTTCTTGAACAGAGAGAGCTAGATGTAACAAGCGAAGCATATTGCTGATATAGGGTCTAGATTTCCCCATAAATTGAGCGATTTGGTCGTGCTTATAGCCATGATCAACGAGCTTCTGGTAGGAGATAGCTTCTTCAATTGGATTGAGATCTTCTCGTTGAAGATTTTCAATAATGGCTTGTCGCATCATTTCTTGATCCGTTAACTCTTTAATAATCGCAGGAACAAGCTCTAATCCAGCAATTTTTGAAGCTCTAAAACGTCTTTCACCTGCAAGCAATTCAAAACCAATTATTGGAGATTTTCTGACAATAATGGGTTGAATTAAGCCATTTTCTTTGATTGACTGAGCCAGTTCTTCTAATTTTTCTTGATCAAATACTTTTCTTGGTTGGAAAGGATTGGTTCGAATGTCCTTTACCGCTATTTTTCTAATTTTTCCATCTTATGAATAGAATAACACACCTTTACAAATTCGTAAAGGTGTGTTTACAAGTATGTCAAGAAAGTGAAAGTTAATCGCTCAGATCCTCAGTTGATTTTGTCAACTTGATAGAAGTTGTTTGTTGTTTTCCATCACGATAGAATGTGACCTTGATCGTATCATTGATTTGGTGAGAATAGAGGGCGGATTGTAAATCTGCCGTTGACTCGATATCTGTATCATCGATCTTTGTGATGACATCATAACGTTGCAATTTATCTGAAGCAGGCATATTTTCAAGTGTTGAACGAACTAGTACTCCTCCAGAGATTTTTTTCAGGAAGTTTTAATTGGCTTAAATCAGAAGTTGAAAGGTTGGATAAATCCATCATTTGGATTCCAAGAGCTGGTCGAACTACTTTTCCTTTTCTTCTAGTTGCTTGATAATATTGACAACATCATTTGCAGGAATTGCAAATCCCATTCCTTCTACTGACGTTTGTCCGTTATTTGAAATTTTACTTGAGGTAATCCCGATGACTTGTCCTTGAATATTGATTAATGGGCCTCCAGAATTTCCTGGGTTGATGGCTGCGTCTGTTTGTAGGGCGCGTGTAGAGATATTTTGTCCATTATCGGCTTTCAATTTCACATTGCGGCCTTGGCTGGAAATAATTCCTTGGGTAACAGAATTCGCATAATCTGTTCCAAGAGGGCTACCAATTGCAATTGCAGTCTCACCGACTGTTAATTGGTTTGAATCTCCGAATTCAGCTACTGCCTTTGCTTTATCCGCACTAATACGAACGACTGCAATATCAGAATAGACATCTGACCCAACTACTTCTCCGGGGACTTTATTCCCATCTGCTAAAAAGAATATCTACTTTTTAGCACCATTGATCACATGGGTGTTGGTAACAAGGTAGGCATATTTTTCCTTCTTTTTATAAATGACCCCAGAACCTTCACTAGAAATTTGTGAGTCAGAGTTTTCTTCTTTTTCAAATAACCCTTGATTCGAAGAATCAGAATAAGTAATCACAGAAACTACAGCATTTTTTCACCTTGTCTACGGCCTCACTAGTTGAGGTTGTATTTTTTATAAGCTGTTTTAACAGTGGTTGAGTGGACTTGCTTACTTTCAGTATTTGAAGTAGAAGAATGAGATGTTTGTAAGGTTAAAAGGTTCCAAGAATACCACCTAGAAAACCTACAACAAAAATGAGGGCTATGTTTCCAACTTTTTCAGTAAATTAGATGAAGATTTCATATTTTCCTCCTAAGGATATCAAATTGTCTAGAGTATAGAAAAACTTTCTTAATTATATCTTAAATAACTAAAGTTATCCACAAATTGTGGATAACTTGTAGAATTTAGTTGAGAAATGGCTTTAAAAGGACTTTATAGAATAGATTTCCTTTCTATAGCTGTGGATTATTTGTGGAATTGAAGAATTATGCTACAATAGGGGAATGAAAATTAAATTGATAACCGTTGGAAAATTAAAAGAAAAATACTTAAAAGATGGGATCGCGGAGTATATTAAAAGGCTTGGTCGATTTGCAAAAGTAGAACAGGTTGAGTTAGTTGATGAAAAAACTCCAGATCGTGCCAGTCAACTCGAAAATCAACAAATCCTTGAAAAAGAGGGACAACGAATTCTCTCTAAGATTTCAGATAAGGAATATGTGATTGTATTGGCCATCGAAGGAAAACAATTTCCTTCAGAGAAATTTAGTCAAACGATTGACCAGATTATGATATCTGGTTATTCAAACCTTACTTTTGTTATTGGAGGCAGTCTTGGTCTGTCTCCTGAAGTGAAAAAAAGAGGAAATCTATTAATGAGCTTTGGTCAATTAACTCTTCCTCATCAGTTGATGAAATTAGTGTTGGTGGAACAAATCTATCGTGCTTTCATGATTCAACAGGGGAGTCCTTACCATAAATAACCTTGACGCTCCTTCCTTTTTCTGCTAAAATGAAGTAAGTTCGGTCTCATAGCTCAGCTGGATAGAGCATTCGCCTTCTAAGCGAACGGTCGCAGGTTCGAATCCTGCTGGGATCAAATGAGAGATGCAGCTTTGCTGCATCTTTTCTTTATGTAAAAATGTATAAATTTTCATTATCTATTAATTTTTGTATACTTCACTATAGACAAATAGTAATGAAATGATTTATTAGGAATATTTAAAAAATAACTAACAATCCCTATATAGTGCAAAGTGTAGATTATATAAATTGTGTAAAATAGTTTTCATTCATGTAACAAAAACATTAAAAACATTACAATTTTACCGATTCCCTTTAATTTTAGGCTATTTTATATTATAATTTTTTGTATATAAAATTTTTTTTTTATAATAATACTAGAGTATAATAAAATAGAAAAAACAAAGTGGGAGAGTTTTGTGTGATTCAGTCATTAATCTTGTCTTTTCTCTTGGGAGGGATCATTGTTCTGACGTTTGCATTAGTGGACGAAAAAAATCTATCAGGAACATCAATTTGCATTTATCTTTCTGCTGAGCACCTTTGTTCTTCTTTTTTGAAAGTCTCTTAGTATTTTTAGATGTGACTTTATTTTCAAATATTCGACTCTCTGATTTAAATATGCTCTTATGGCCGGTTTATTTATATCCTTATTATCATTATGCCAATCGGACGAATCGCTTGTGCGCCATTTTTTATTCTTTTTTTACTTATTTAGCGGTTGAAGGAACAGCAACTTTTCTGACGATAATTGTCTCTTCAGTAATAGGAGATGCTGTTGTAGCAGCTTACTCGATTGTCTACAATATGTGTATTCGTTTGCTTTCTTTAGGAATCATTTTGAAGTTAATTGACTTATTTGAATTTGATTTCACTCCTTTTTATGAAGAAGAATTTGAAAAGTATGTAAAGAAATTGATTTCGGTCTATTTCGCTATATTTGTAGTGATCAATTTTGCCTTATGGATAAGTGAACAAGCGCAATTTAAAAATTTTGGGAGTATGCTGGCAACGATTTGTTTTTTCTCTTTTGTAGTCAGTCTATTCCATATGAAAATCGAGCGAGATCAGTATCGTAAAAATTTAGAACTGGAGTATAAAGAATTTTCTGAGCAACAAATGAGTCGGTATATGGCTGAAATTCAAAGTCTCTATTCTATTGTTAGGGGATTTCGTCACGATTTGGGAAATCTAGTTATTTCTATGTCATTAGCCATTGAGGAAGAAAATATTCCAGAAATACAGAGAATCCATAGAGAAGTATTGGAAAAAGGTTATAAAGAGATCAATACAGAAGCATTATCAGGATTCAACTTGGTCAATATCAAAGATTCTGCTTTTACGAAGTATTTTGATTCGAGGCTGGTTGGATGCAAGAGATGCTGGGGTGGAAATGACCTTTGAAACGAGTGAACCAATCGAGCAACTACCAGTTGATTTATTAGATATTGTGAGAATCGTTGGGATTCTAGTGACAAACGCTTTGGAAGCTTCAAAAGAAGCAGAAGAAAAGAAAGTTCATATTGCTATTTTCTCTATTTCAAAATTGTTTACTTAGTGATTCATAATACAACAAATGAAATCACTTTTGATATTAGAAAAATATATGAAGAAGGCTATTCGACAAAAGGAGAAAATAGAGGACTAGGATTAAATAATGTGAGAAAAATCTTAGCAAATTATGGAACGATGTTTTTAGAAACGGAATTGCAAGGAAATCGTTTTTACAAGTTTTGAAGATTGGAGGATACGAACAAGAATGAAGATTTTTTATTAGAAGATGAGCTCTCTCAACAGATACGGGTAGAAAACATATTGCAGAAATTGCTAAGGAATTAGAAATTAAACTTGAAGTGATTTCTACCGGTAAAATTTCGAATTTGAAAATTATATCCAGCATTCGGATATCCACCAATTATATTTTCTAGATATTCATATCCAAGACAATGAGTATTGTGGGCTGGAAATTGCTCAAAAATACGAGAAGCAAATCCTTATGCCATTATTGTTTTTATTACTACAAAATCAGAATTCGCTTCGATTACCTATCGTTATAAAGTATCTGCCTTAGATTTTATTGATAAAAATTTGAATGAAGATTTATTTAGATTAAAAAATTAAGGAGTGTATTGAGTACCTAACGACTATTCAAATTGGAAATGATGATTTGACAGATTATTTTGAGTATGACTTTAAGGATAAAAAGATAAAAATTCCATTTAAGGATATTCTTTATATTGAAACTGTTGGTTCGGCTTATAAATTAAACTTAGTTGGGAAAAATTTTCAAAAAGAAATTGCGGGAAGTTTATCAGATGTCTTGGAGAAAGATGTGGAGGAGAGATATTTCAGTCCCCATCAATCTTTTTATCGTGAATAGAAGTATGATCATTGGAATGGATAAGAAAAAGAAACAGCTACTGTTGAAAGAAGGGTATTCTTGTCCAATCTCAAGAAGCAATATCAAACGTGCCAAAAAATTAATTGAAGAGCAAAATTTAGAATTTAGTGCTTGACAATTAGTTAAATTTTGATATAATGGGATATGTTCTGTTAATGAATATATGGTCCGTTGGTCAAGGGGTTAAGACACCGCCTTTTCACGGCGGTAACACGGGTTCGAATCCCGTACGGACTATATCTCATTCCGCCATAGCTCAGTTGGTAGTAGCGCATGACTGTTAATCATGATGTCGTAGGTTCGAGTCCTACTGGCGGAGCTAGTATAGCACCCATTTGGGTGTTTTTTGTTTTGAAAAAGGCTAGGATAATGACTATCCTAGCCTTTTATTTATAAGTGAACCGATGGTTAGATTCCTTAACTTTTTCGTCTTTTTATTTTTCTCCATTCGTAGAGGAAAAAGAGAATGATTCCAACGAAAAAGGCAATGAGTCCTTCAATGAAGCCTTGGGGAACAAATGTTAAGGTGACTGTTCCGGATCCTTTTGAAACACGAACTCCCATTAATCCTTTCTGGATGCGATGAATTTTGATAGGTTTTCCATTTTGTTTAGCTGACCAGCCTTTATCATAAGGGAGTGTAAAAATAAGGGTAGTGTCTCTATTTGCGTTATAGGCTGCTACCAATTTGTTTTTCTTTTTTGTGAATAGCAACTTCTTGCTGACGAATGCTAGCGATAGCTTGTGTGTATTGGTCAAGATCCAGAGCAAAAATTCTGGTGTATCAAAGGAGACTGTCGAATTTTCTGGAAAACTCATACGAATAGTAGCTGTTTCCCCTGTGTCAAAATGGCCAATCGAAAAGAATGGAAAGGCATTATCAATGGTATAGCGTTGAGTCTGTCCATTGTAGCTGATTTCAATATCTTTTCGATCATCGTTTGAAAATTGTAAATTTGGAACATTGACATATAGTTGGCTATGGGCAGGAACCGTTACTTCATATTGAATACTTGCGTAGGATAGATGACTATCTTCTTCAATTTTTGCAGTTTGCAACGAAGATGTAGTATTTTGTGAAGTATGCGACAGAATATTTAATTTCTTATAAAATTTATATTTTTCATCCGTGATTTGATGGATGAATCGTGTCTGATTATCCAGTGTCAAATTCGTAACGGAAGTATTTTTATAAGGTTTTGCTGACAGAAAGGCGATTGGTAAGGCATATTCGTTTTCTGAAAGTGAGACTCCATTTTGGTTGCAATCTCTTTACATCCAAATTTTTGAACAGGTTGTTGGCTTAAATTATAGCGAACACCAAATAGACTATCCATTAAAATAGAATTGTTTTGGTATCTAAGATTGAGGTTGGTTCCTTCAGATTTAAATCCAAGTTTGTCCAATGTCGAGCTAGCATCCGTATTTCGTACAGATGAAAATTGAGAAATTCCATTATAACCATACTTCATGCTATCATTGCCAGTTTGTGGCTGTAGAATCTCAGTCCGATAATTAGAGTCTGTCTTCTCTCTTACTAAGGATTGGATGGCCTTTTAAGTCTCGTTCATAGGATGACCGAGAAGCAAAGACCCATTCATTCGCAATTCCTTCCATTTGATAATAACTATTCACCGATAATTCAAAGATGGAGAAAAAAGGATCGAAAGATAGAAAAGTCTAGGCGGTATCTTTTTTAGGATAAATCCTAAACAGACCAAATAGAAAGCAATTAAAAATTCAAAAGTAACAATAAAATTGACAGCATCTAAAAATTTATAGTGACTGCTGTAAAGGACAGTTGCTCCAAATCCTAGAATAAGGAGGAAATTAGCAAGACTAAAACGAATCCAAGTGATCTCCTCTATTCGATTTAGTACTTCTCCTGCCATCAGAATAATCGTCAAAGAAAAGATCCAAGAGTATCGATGAAGAAACATATTTGGCGCGTGCATACCTTGCCAAAGGAGATCTAATAATTGAAAACGAAAACTCAAAATAAGAATGGTCAAGAGTATAAAGTAAGAAAGTTTCACGTGAAACTTGATCGACTTTACAAAGAAAAAAGGTGATCGCTAATAGAAGTGGAAATAATCCCACGTAGATCATTGGAATTGATCCATATTTAGTAGTGTCAAAACTTCCAATGAAATTTTTGCAAATATGTCAAGATACCAACTTTTTTCTGTAAAGATACTGTCAACCTTTGAAAAGCTTTCTCCATGAGTGCGTAAATCTAAGAAGGTTGGATATAACATCACAAGGCTTGTTATAACTGATAAAAGAGATACAATCACAAAATGAAAGAAGCGTTTTCCAATTCCTTTGATGTCCCATGACAGTTGTGTCAAGTACCATAAAATAAGAAAAATAGACATCATAAACCCAAAATAATAATTTTGGATAAACAAGCTGGTTAAGCTGATAAAGTAGAGAATCTCTCCCTCATTGTAAATGAGTTTTTTGAATCCATAAAGAATTAATGGTGCTAGGATAAAAACATCTAGCCAAGTTTTGATTTCAATTTGGCTGATAGCAAAGCTCATAAGAGCAAATGATGTTGAAAGGGTAAGAACCAGGGATCTAGGAATTTTAGAAAACATTCCATGTAAACTAATATAAGTGCTTAACCCAATAGCTCCAAATTTAAGAAGAGTGATGAGGTAAACAGCATCCGGCATGGATTGTGCATTAAAGAAGTAGACAAGAGGAGAAAAGAAACTTCCTAGATAATAGCTACTGAGTGCATAGAAATTAATGCCTAGTCCACTTTGAAAACTGTAAAATAGGCTATCTGTCCCGTGTAAAATATTTCGAAGTGTGGTATCAAAATGACATACTGATGATAACCATCTCCTAATAATGGGGAAGTATCACTGTTCCAGTAGATTCCTTTGTGAGAGGTAAATAAAGAACATCATGATAGCTGGAATCAGGAAAGAAGATACTATAAAAAGGGATGTTTTTAGCTTTGTTTTATTCATATATTTCTACTGAAAGAGCCTGAAATAATGATTTCAGGGCTCTTTATTTTTATGATTGACTCAAAGTTCTTTCACTTTTGCTTGAACTTCTTCATTTTCAAGAAACTCATCATAGGTTTCATCAATACGATCGATCACGCCGTTTTTTGAAAGAACGATAATATGGTTGGCGAGTGTTTGAATGAATTCGTGGTCATGGCTGGCAAAGATAATCGATTCTTTAAAATTCTTCAATCCATCATTCAAACTTGAAATAGACTCCAAATCCAAGTGATTGGTTGGATCATCCAGTACAAGAACATTTGACTTGAGGAGCATCAATTTAGACAACATGACACGAACTTTTCTCCCCCTGACAAAACGTTGACAGACTTGTTAACTTCGTCACCCGAAAAGAGCATACGTCCTAAGAAACCACGAAGGAAAGTATTGTCATCTTCTTCTTTACTTGCAAATTGACGAAGCCAATCAAGAATACTTTCACCACCTGCAAAATCCCGACTGTTGTCTTTTGGTAGATAAGACCGACTAGTTGTAACTCCCCACTTGACAGTTCCTTCATATTCAATATCATCCATCAATGCACGGATCAAAGCGGTTGTTTGAATATCGTTCTGTCCGATAAGGGCGGTTTTGTCACCAGGACGTAAGATAAAGCTGATATTGTCAAGGATAGTTTCTCCATCAATCTTGACAGAAAGATTTTCAACTGTCAAGAGATCGTTACCAATTTCTCGTTCTGCCTTAAAGTTGATAAATGGGTACTTCCGACTAGATGGAACAATTTCTTCAAGTTCAATCTTGTCAAGCATTTTTTTACGCGAAGTTGCTTGTTTTGATTTTGAAGCGTTGGCTGAGAAACGTGCGACAAACTCTTGTAATTGTTTAATTTTTTCTTCAGCTTTTGCATTTCTATCTGCTTGTAATTTTGCTGCAAGTTCAGAAGATTCTTTCCAGAAATCATAGTTTCCGACGTAAAGTTTAATTTTTCCAAAGTCGAGATCCGCCATATGGGTGCAGACTTTATTCAAAAAGTGGCGGTCATGGGATACAACGATAACCGTATTTTCAAAATCAATCAGAAAATCTTCTAACCAGGTAATGGATTGAATATCTAATCCATTGGTCGGCTCATCCAAAAGAAGGACATCTGGTTTACCAAAAAGGGCTTTAGCTAAGAGAACTTTCACTTTATCCCCATTGGCTAACTCGCTCATAGTTTGATAATGAAGGTCTTCTGAAATATTTAGATTTTGAAGCAATTGAGATGCTTCACTTTCTGCTTCCCATCCACCAAGTTCGGCAAACTCACCTTCGAGTTCAGCTGCACGGACACCATCTTCATCAGAGAAATCTTCTTTCATGTAGATAGCATCTTTTTCTTTCATAATGTTGTAGAGCTTTTCATTTCCCATAATGACAACATCGATGACCCGCTCATCTTCGTAGTCAAAGTGATTTTGACGCAAAACAGACAAACGTTCATCAGGGCCAAGAGAAATATGACCGGTTGTTGGTTCAATATCTCCAGCTAAAATTTTTAAAAGGTTGACTTTCCAGCACCGTTGGCACCGATGAGACCGTATGTATTTCCTTCTGTAAAGTTGATATTGACATCGTCAAACAATTTTCGATCACTAAAACGTAGTGAGACGTCTGATACTGTAAGCAATGATATTCTCCTCTTTCTATAATGTCTTCATTTTACTAGAAAATAGGGGAAAATTCAACTTTTTTTTACTGTCAATTTGTTTTTACAACTATGTAAACTAAATTGACAGTTTAGTAAATTGTTAATTCGGTACAAACATAGAGGATAGACTAACATTTTCAATTAGAAAGTGCTATAATGATAGGGATAACGATTAAGGAGAAGAGTATGACAAAACCCATCATTTTGACAGGAGATAGACCGACAGGAAAACTCCATATTGGCCACTATGTAGGTTCTTTAAAAATCGCGTCTTGCTACAAAATAAAGATGAGTATAATATGTTTGTTTTTTAGCAGACCAACAAGCTTTGACGGATCATGCGAAAGATCCAAAACGATTGTAGAATCTATTGGTAATGTTGCTTTGGATTATCTGGCAGCTGGACTAGATCCTGAAAAAGTTACGATTTTCATTCAAAGTCAAATTCCTGAATTAGCAGAATTGACTATGTATTACATGAATCTTGTATCTTTGGCGCGACTTGAAAGAAACCCAACTGTAAAAACTGAGATTTCTCAAAAGGTTTTGGTGAGAGTATACCTACAGGATTTTTGGTATACCCTATTTCGCAAGCAGCCGATATTACGGCATTTAAAGCGAATTTTGTTCCGGTAGGAAATGACCAAAAGCCAATGATTGAGCAAACTCGTGAGATTGTTCGTTCCTTTAATCATGCATACAACACAGATACTTTGGTGGAACCGGAAGGAATTTATCCTGAAAATGAAGCAGCGGGGCGCTTACCTGGTTTAGATGGAAATGCTAAAATGTCTAAATCGTTGAATAATGGCATTTACCTAGCTGATGATGCAGATACTTTAAAGAAAAAAGTGATGAGTATGTATACTGATCCTGATCATATTAAAGTAGAGGATCCAGGAAAAATTGAAGGCAATATGGTATTTCATTACCTGGATGTATTTGGCCGTCCAGAAGATGCAGCTGAAATTGCAGAAATGAAAGAACATTATCAACGTGGTGGACTTGGTGATGTAAAGACTAAACGATATCTTTTAGAAATTTTAGATCGTGAATTAAGACCAATTCGTGAAAGACGCCTTGAGTTTGCAAAGGATATGGGTGAAGTCTACTCTATTCTTGAAAAAGGAAGTGATCGTGCTCGAAATGTAGCGGCTCAAACATTGGATGAAGTCAAATCTGCGATGGGAATTACCTATTTTAAAAAATAAAACGACTTCATTAATTGCGAACATTTTTTACCGTTCGTTGATAGTTACCAATAAATGATTGACAAATTACGATAGAATGGTATGATATTAACAATAAAAATTCGAGCCTTGCTCAAATAAAAAGAAAAAGAGGATCCAGCTAATGTCTAATTGGGACACAAAGTTTTTAAAAAAGGGTTTACATTTGATGACGTGCTTTTGATTCCAGCAGAAAGTCACGTATTGCCTAATGATGCAGATTTAAGTACACAATTAGCAAGTAATTTACGCTTGAATATCCCAATCATTACTGCTGCTATGGATACAGTGACTGAAAGTCAAATGGCAATTGCTATGGCGCGTGCTGGTGGACTTGGTGTTATCCATAAAAACATGTCAATTGAGCAACAGGCAGATGAAGTACGCAAAGTAAAACGCTCTGAAAATGGGGGTATCATTGATCCGTTCTATTTGACCCCGTCTCATACAATTTCAGAAGCAAATGAGTTGATGGGACGATACCGAATCAGTGGTGTTCCTGTTGTTGAAACACTTGAAAATCAAAATTAGTTGGTATCCTTACAAACCGGGATTTGCGTTTTATTTCTGATTACAATCAACCCATTTCAAATCATATGACGAGTGAAAATTTGGTGACCGCACCAGTTGGAACTGATTTGGAAACAGCTGAACGCATTCTACAAGAGCACCGTATTGAAAAATTACCATTGGTAGATGAAAATGGTCGTCTTTCTGGCTTGATTACAATCAAAGATATTGAAAAAGTTATTGAGTTTCCAAATGCGGCTAAGGATGAATTTGGTCGTTTGCTTGTGGCTGGTGCCGTAGGGGTTACTTCAGATACTTTTGAACGTGCAGAAGCTCTTTTTTGAAGCAGGTGCAGATGCTATTGTCATCGATACTGCTCATGGACATTCTGCGGGTGTTCTTCGTAAGATTGCAGAAATTCGTGCTCACTTCCCAGATCGTACCTTTTGATTGCAGGAAATATTGCAACTGCTGAAGGCGCTCGTGCATTATTTGATGCAGGGGTAGACGTAGTTAAGGTCGGAATTGGTCCAGGATCAATTTGTACAACTCGTGTTGTTGCAGGGGTTGGTGTTCCTCAAGTGACTGCCATTTATGATGCAGCCGCTGTAGCTCGTGAATATGGAAAACGATCATTGCTGATGGTGGTATTAAGTATTCAGGAGATATTGTCAAAGCCCTTGCTGCAGGTGGAAATGCTGTGATGCTTGGTTCAAGGTTCGCTGGTACTGATGAAGCTCCAGGTGAAACAGAAATCTTTCAAGGTCGTAAATTTAAAACTTATCGTGGTATGGGATCTATTGCAGCAATGAAGAAAGGTTCTAGCGACCGTTACTTCCAAGGATCTGTTAATGAAGCCAATAAATTGGTCCCTGAAGGAATTGAAGGACGCGTTGCTTATAAAGGTTCTGTAGCAGATATGGTCTTCCAAATGATCGGTGGTATTCGTTCAGGTATGGGTTATGTTGGTGCAGCAACCATTCAAGATTTACATGATCATGCACAATTTGTTGAAATGAGTGGTGCCGGATTGAAAGAAAGCCATCCTCATGATGTGCAAATCACAAACGAGGCTCCTAACTACTCAGCACAATAAATTTACACATTTGTATTTGTAAAATAACAGCATCTTGACAGTATTGTCAAGATGTTGTTTTGATATGACCGGCTTGAACAGTGAAAATTTTCAACTCTTCAGGCAGGTCTTTTAAATGATCGAGAGTGGTCGTTGTAATAAATGTTTGAATATTATTAGAGATAGTTTTGGGAAGTTGAAGTTGACGATAATTGTCAAGTTCGCTCATGACATCGTCAAGTAATAAAATAGGCTTTTCTCTTGTGATTTCTTCCATCAATTCTGATTTCTGCTAATTTTAGAGAGAGAACAACACTTCGATGCTGGCCTTGACTACCAAAGGTAGCATTCATATTATTGATAAAAATGCCAAATCATCCCTGTGAGGCCCAATACTTGTTGTTTTCCTAAAAATATCCTTCTGACGGTTTTTTTTCCAACATAGAGAGAAACTGCTCTTCTATATCATTTCCTTCTTCAGAAAAACAGTTGACTGATATTGAATCGATAGGTCTTCTTTGTTGTCAGAAAGTCGAGTGTGTTTTTCTTTTGCTTTAGCTTCTAATTTTTAATAAACTCAAGCCGATGATGGATGACGCGACTTCCAAAACTAGCTAGTTGTGAATCTAAGACCTCCAAAAAATGTAGCATCAATTTTTCCGAATTTTTTAGATAACTATTTCTTTGTTTCAGTACATGGTTGTATTGAGATAAGTCAGATAAGTAGAGAGGTTTCATCTGACCTAATTCGATGTCAATAAACTTTCGACGCCCTGCAGGTGATCCTTTGATCAGTTGCAAATCTTCGGGTGCGAAAAGGACAACATTCATATGGCCAATATAGTTCGATAATTTGGCTTGTTTCAAATGATTTACCTTAGTTATCCGACCTTTTGGTGTCAAGGAAATTTCTAATGGAAGGGGACCAGTTTCTCTTTGCAATTGACCAGACACTTTAAAATCGGTGGATTCAAAATAGATGAGATCTCTATCATTTCGTGTTCGATGACTTCTGGTTAAAGCTAGAAAATAAATTGATTCGAGAATATTGGTCTTTCCTTGAGCATTTTGACCTAGGAAAATATTTAATCCAGGATGAAACTCGACTTCTAGTTCTTGATAATTACGAAAATGTTGAATGGATAACTGTTTTAACCACATTACGAGATACCAGGAAAGCGAATTGCTTTTTTTCTTTTTGTTAGTCTTTGTCGGTTGTTTCTTTTGTTGTTGATTGAGTTGCTTGACAAGTTTAGCAACACGTTCCTTTTCTTCCTTCTCTTTAAGATGCTCTTCTATTTCTTCTTGAGAAGGTTCAAGAATGGTGATAGTCATGCTCAGTTCAGGAATGTCAATTTGATCATTGACACGAAGTTTACGGCCTCTCCGTTGTTCTAATTCACCATTCACAAAGACTTCTTTTCTTGAAGAAAGGCTTTGATTGCACCACCACTCTGTATAATGCCGAGTTCTTTTAAGATTGCTTGTAATGTAATAAAGTCATCAAATAATTTGTAATTCATAGTTCACCTCTTTGCGTGTTATTATACCATATTTTTAGTTTTTCTAGGGTAGAGAATGTTGAGTGATTTGAGGAGTCTTTTTCACAGTTTGAATTAGGATTTTAGTGTGATTTCGTGTTATAATGAAAGTTACTATTGAGTAGAACGAGGATGAAAATGGAATTAGTAAAGGGCGTGAATCTTCACTTTCTTCAATCAAAAAATTTAAAACCAATAAAATTAAGGTCCGTTTTTCATCGCCATTAGATGAAAATACCGTGGCTGCGCGTGTTTTAGTAGCCTGTATGATGGAAACTGCAAATCAAAAATATCCAACTTCACAATTATTCCGTGAAAAATTAGCGAGTCTATATGGGGTAGAATTGTCAACCTCAGTCTCTAAGAGGGGGCGTGTTCATTATGTTGATTTGAATATTTCCTTTGTGCGCGATGACTTTTGAGCAAGAAAAAAATGTTCTTACTGATGAAGTTTTGGACATTATAGAAACTATCTTCTTTTCACCTTTGGTAGTAGAAGATCACTTTGACAGTGATACATTTGACGTTGAAAAGAAAAATACAATTTCCGATTTGGAGTCAGAAATTGAAGAGCCTTATTATTATGCACATGGGCAATTGAATCAACTATTTTTTGAAGACGAAACAATCGGGATGTCAAGATTGGGGAAAGTTGATTTAGTGAGACAAGAGACAGCTCAAAGTTCTCTTTGAACAGTTTCATCAGATGCTCCAATTAGATAACATTGACTTTTTTTCATAGGTGACTTTAATGAGGTCGCTATTGTGGATCGAGTGAACCAGTTTGAATTCAAGCCACGTGATAACAATTTGTCTGTCACCTATCAACAACCTTTTACAAATGTTGTTAGAGAAAAGTTAGAGCAAAAAACAAAACCAACAATCTATTTTAGAATTAGGTTATCATTTTTCTACCCAGTATGGAGAATCTCTCCATATCCCTCTAGTTGTATTAAATGGGATGCTGGGAGCTTTCTCGCATTCGAGACTTTTTCAAATAATACGTGAGAAAGAAGGCCTTGCTTATACTATCTCAAGCCATTTTGATATTTTTACAGGCTTTATGAGAGTTTTTGCAGGCATTGATAAGGAATCTCGTACGAAAGTAATGACCTTGATTATGCGACAGTTGAATGATTTAAAACGAGGTAAATTTACAGAGTCAGAGCTTCAATTGACAAAAGAAATGTTGGTGAATACGACCTTATTAGCACAGGATCGGCAAAATACCTTGATTGAAAGGGAATATCTGAAAACGATCCTAGGAAAGAAAGTACTTTCCTTAGAAGAATGGTTAGAATCCATCAATAAGGTTAGTAGAGAGGAAATTATTGAAACGGCAAAACAATTAATTTACAGTCTGTTTATTTTATGGAAGGAAAGTAGTGTAAAGATTGAAAATTAAAGAAAATATTATGAATCAGTTGGTGAGCAAGTTTACTTTACACGCTTGTCAAATGGGTTGACTATTCATTTAATTCCCAAAGAAGATTATTATGAAACCTATGGAATAATCACAACTAAGTTTGGCTCAGTGGATACACGAATTCTAGTGAATGGTGATGAAAGGCAATATCCTGCAGGAATTGCTCATTTCCTAGAACACAAAGTATTTGAAGATGAAAAAGGCCAAGATTATTAAAAAAATTCGTTCATTTAGGATCGGAAAGCAATGCCTTTACAAGCTTTTTACAAAGACAAGTTATCTTTTCTCAACAACTTCAAAAGGTCCCTGAGAATATTCAATTGTTATTGGAGATGGTTTCAAAGGCTTCCTTTACAGAAAAATCTGTATCTAAGGAAAGAGAAATCATTCAACAAGAAATTGAATGTATCAAGATAGTCCAGACTATCGATTATTTTTTGGTGCTTTAGAAAATTTATATCCTGGAACACCGTTAGCAGATGATATTGCTGGGACTAGGGAGTCTATTTCCAACATTACAATAGATAATCTCCGTGAAAACTTTGATCTATTCTATCATCCCTCTCAAATGCACTTATTAGTGATCGGAAACTTTGATGTTGATGAAGTATTGCAAGTAGTAAAGAAATATGATCTAGTTCCTCCTCATCCATCTGTGGAGTTAGAACGTTTTCCTGTAGAAAAAAATGAAGTAAGATTGAATCAATCTTGTAGAATGGAAGTTGCTACTCCGAAGTTGGCAATTGGAATTCGAGGAAATGATATCATTAAGAAAGAGGAAAAATTTCGTTATAAATTGATGTTGAAATTACTGTTTTCGATGATGTTTGGTTGGACCTCACAACGGTTTCAAAGTTTATATGAAGCTGGGAAAATTGACAATTCATTGACACTTGAAGTCGAGGTTGAGGAATTGTTTCATTTCGTTGTCTTGACAATGGATACTCAAGAACCGGTGTCCTTATCTCATCAATTTAGGTCAGCGATCAAACAATTTGAAAAGGATCCAGATGTCAATCAGGAACATTTGGATACGATTAAAAGCGAAATGTTTGGTGATTTCTTACAAGGTTTAAATTCGCTTGAGTATAGTGCCACTCAGTTTGAATATTTTTCAGACGGTAGCACTTCTTATGATCTTCCAAAGATTTTACAAGGTATTAGTTTACAAGATATCATCAAATTAGGGCGTCAGTTCATCGACCAGGCTGAGATGGTTGACTATATGATTTTTCAAAAGTAGTAAACAATGTATCAAGAAGGGAAAACATGAAGAAGAGAACGATTGGTCAAGTGTTAAGACTGTCAAGAGTAAATTTACACTTAAGTTTACAGGATGTGTCAAATAAGACAGCTATTGAAATTCCTTATATAGAAGCGTTGGAAAACGATGAGTTTGATCTATTACCGAGTCCCTTTTTACGCTCAGATCTATCTTAAAAAATTAGCATGGGCTTTGGGATTAGATGAGTCCATCCTATTGACAGCTTTTCGTGAAGGAAAAGAATTGTTATTTGATGAAGAGATACTTGTAGATGACGAAGAGCTTCATTCAAGAAAATTAAGACAGAAAGCGAGCTGGTTACCAATCCTGTATTATCTACTAGTTAGTTTTGTCATTCTTGGTTTTGTGATTTATATCGTATATTTTTATGAGTTTACAGCATCTGTAAAATAGATGTAAAGATAGTTTATTTTTGGAGGAAGTATGAAAAAGAAAATATTCCTAATGCATTGACATTAATTCGGGTTGTGATGATTCCTATTTTTATTGCCATTTTAAGTTTAAGTCACTCTTACTTAGGACATATTGTAGCGGCAGTTATTTTTGCAATTGCTAGTATTACAGATTATTTAGATGGCTTTCTTTGCACGAAAATGGAATGTAGTGAGTAATTTTGGTAAATTTGCCGATCCAATGGCAGATAAATTATTGGTCATGTCAGCCTTTATCATGATGATTGAATTAAAAATGGTTCCTGCTTGATTGCAGCCGTTATCATTTGTCGAGTTAGCTGTTACTGGTTTGCGTCTTCTACTTGTTGAGACAGGTGGTACAGTTCTTGCTGCAGCCATGCCTGGAAAAATTAAAACCTTTAGCCAAATGTTTGCCATTATCTTTTGCTTTGCCATTGGACTCTTCCAGGGCAAGTGTTGCTTTTATATTGCATTGATTTTCACAATTTATTCTGGTTACGACTACTTTAAGGGAAGTAGCTATCTCTTTAAAGACACATTTAAATAAATGAAACAGATGATTGAGCTAAAAAATGTATCCTTTCGATACGATAAAACAGTAGAAGAGTATCAAATTGACACGGTTTCGTTTCACGTGAAACAAGGAGAGTGGCTTTCGATTGTTGGACACAATGGTAGTGGGAAATCTACAGTTGTACGCCTGATTGATGGTCTTTTGGAAGCTGAGTCTGGTGAGATTTACATTGATGGAAAACAACTGACTCGTGAAACCATATGGGAAATCCGTAGTAAAATTGGGATTGTATTTCAGAATCCTGATAACCAATTTGTTGGTGCGACAGTAGAAGATGATGTTGCCTTTGGTTTAGAAAAATCAAGGAATTCCACGGGAAGAAATGTTTCAACGTGTGGAGAAGGCTATTGAGCAAGTTGGTATGCTGGAGTTTAAAGATCGCGAACCATCTCGTTTGTCAGGTGGTCAAAAGCAACGGGTGGCCATAGCAGGTATTATCGCCTTGAGACCAACGATTATTATCCTTGATGAAGCAACTAGTATGTTAGATCCAGAAGGTAGAGAGGATCTAATGGCGGTAATGAGAGAACTTCAGAAAAAGTTCCAATTAACGATTATCTCCATTACCCATGATTTATCCGAAATTGTCCTTAAGTGATCGAACACTGTGTTTCAAAAAGGAAAACTAGAGTCTTCTATGACGCCGCGGGAATTGTTTTCAAGAAATGATCTGAATGAGATTGACTAGATAAGCCTTTTAGTAAGCAGGTCCAAGAATCTCTCAGCTCGCATTTTCCGCTAAAACAGGATTATCTAACAGAAAGTGAGTTATTAGACCAATTATGGGAATCTCTTTAAAGAATGTCTATTATACTTATCAAGAGGGAAGTCCTTTTGAAGGGCAGGCGCTTTCTGATATTAGTTTGGAAATAAAAGATGGATCTTATACAGCCATTATCGGACATACTGGTAGTGGCAAGTCTACTTTGTTGCAATTACTAAATGGTTTACTGCGTCCGACTAAAGGAACGATTCAATTTGAAGATTTTGTTTTAGATAATCATTCTGAGCCAAAAAGAAATGAAGTACCTGAGAAAAAAAAGGTTGGTTTGTGTTTTTCAATTTCCAGAAAGTCAGCTGTTTGCAGAAACCGTTCTAGCTGATGTAGCCTTTTGGACCACAGAATTTTGGGGTACCTAAGGACAAAGCGGAGGAAATAGCCAAAGAAAAATTAGCGATCGTTGGTTTAGAAGAGTCTATCTATGATAAAAGTCCATTTGAACTATCTGGTGGACAGATGAGACGGGTTGCGATCGCAGGTATTTTAGCTATCGAACCAGAGATTTTAGTATTGGACGAGCCAACAGCAGGTCTAGATCCTGCTGGAAGAAAGGAATTGATGGCGCTGTTTGAGACATTACATAAAAATGGGATGACCCTAGTTCTGGTAACTCATACGATGGATGATGTAGCAAATTTTGCTGATGCTGTATTTGCTTTAGAAGGGAAAACTTGTCCTAAACGGATCCCCAAGGGAAGTGTTTTCAACAGGTTGAGTATTTACAAAAAACTTCAATTAGGAGTCCCACAAATTACGAATTTTGCTCTTCAATTGAAACGAAGAGGACTTCCTCTGGACAGACTACCAATCAAAATTGAGGAACTAAAGGAGCTGTTACTTCATGAATAATATGATTTTGGGAAGGTATATTCCTGGAAACTCCATTATCCACCAACTAGATCCTCGTGGGAAGTTGCTCTCAATGTTTTTATTCATATTTCTTCTGTTTTGGGCCAATAACCTGCAGACAAATGTTCTTCTCTTTGGTTTTATTTTTGTTTTAATGTATCTAACGAGGATTTCGGTTAGTTTTTATATTAAAGGTTTAAAATCAATGATTTTTATCATTGCTTTTACAACCATTTTTCAATTATTTGCGACCTCTCAAGGAACTATTTTGTATCAATGGTGGTTTTTAAATTAACCGACCAAGGATTGATGCAAGCCGCCATCATATTTTGTAGATTTATTTTAATCATTTTTTATTCGACGATTTTAACCGTGACGACGACACCATTGAGTTTAGCAGATGCTGTTGAAAAGATCCTTACACCACTAAAAATTATTAAGGTTCCGGCTCATGAGATTGGGTTAATGTTATCTATGAGTTTGCGCTTTGTTCCAACCTTGGTAGATGATACGAATCGAATCATGAATGCGCAAAGGGCACGTGGTGTTGATTTTGGTGAGGGAAATCTATTAAAAAGGATCCGTTCCTTTATTCCGATCCTCATTCCTCTATTTGCTTCTAGTTTTAAACGCGCAGATGCATTAGCAATTGCGATGGAAGCGAGAGGGTACAAAGGCGGTGAGGGACGAACACGCTATCGGACTCTGCAGTGGGGAGTAAAAGATACCCTGGCATTGCTCGTTATTCTGTGCCTCATGTTGATAGTTTTTATCTAAAAAATGGATAGAGCTAGTTGTATTGGTTCAAAAATAAGGAAAAAGCGCTATACAAAGCGCTTTTTTTACATTAAATTCACATATTCTTGTAACATTTGTAATATATTCTACAATAAACTGTAACATTTTTGTGTATGATAGAATTATGTTCGAAAGGAGAATAGAATTCATGAACAGTAAAAAGTTCCAATGGACAGTCACTTCCCTACTTTCAGCAGCATCACTTTTCATTTCTGGTATTGCTACAGTGAATGCTGAAACTTACGAAGTGAAATCTGGAGTTACTCTATCAAAAATTGCACTAGAAAATAACACTTCAGTAGAAAATATTATTGCATCTAACAATCTGACCAATGAAGATTTGATCTATGCAGGACAAATTATTGAGTTAGGTGAGCGTTCAAAATCTATGATTGATAAAGTTGCTCCACAAGAGCAAGCAAAACCTGCTGAAAGTGCAACTACAGCAACTGCACAAACTGCTCAAAAAAACAACTTATGCAGCAAATGCTGCAGTGACTTCTGCACAATCAACAAATGGTGGAATTGTTCTATCAAATGGGAATACTGCTGGAGAACAAGGATCTTATGCAGCTGCTCGTATGGCTGAAATGACTGGTGTACCTGCTTCTACTTGGGAAGCAATTATTGCCCGTGAATCAAATGGTCAAGTAAATGCAGCAAATGCTTCTGGTGCCAGTGGTTTGTTCCAAACAATGCCAGGTTGGGGTTCAACTGCAACAGTTGATGATCAAATCCAGGCTGCATACAATGCATATAGCTCACAAGGTTTATCAGCTTGGGGTTATTAAAAAATAGGTTTACAACTTGTAAACCTATTTTTTAATGTCTCAAGAATGTCAAGTGGAGAGTGACAAATAAAATCTGGTGAGTAAAGAAGTAGCTCTTCAAGATCTCCAAATCCCCAAGTGACGGCCATGGTTTTTATGCCAACTGTTTGACCTCCAATGAGGTCAAATTTGTGTCTCCAATAATCACTGTCTCCTCTTTTGAAGGTCATTGCTTGACAAGGCGTATCGAATGACATCGGCTTTGTGGATACGATCTGAATTTGATCCATAAATTCCTTTAAAGTATTTATCGATACCTAAATCTTGACACATCTGTAAAGCAACTGGTTCATGTTTTGAAGTAGTTACATAAAGAGGAATGTTTTCGTCTTGTAATGCTTTCAAAGCTTCTACTATCTGAGGAAACAGAGTTGATTTGTATTGACCTTTTTCATGATAATACTGGCGATAGATCATCACTGCTTGATCTACCAAAGTTTCAGGAAGGGTAGCTTCAAAACTAGAAATCAAAGGTGGTCCCATAAAACTACGGATAGTTTTGAGATCGGGTTGAGGAACCTTCAAAGTATCGAATGTATGTTGAAAGCTCTCTGTAATTCCTTGGAACTGTCAACTAATGTTCCATCTAAATCAAAAAAATAAGGCTTGCATGTTATTCTCCAAATATCTCTTTTTTTTGTAATCTACGTCCGGTTGGTGTTGCTGCCAATCCTCCTTCAGCTGTTTCTCTAAAGGCAGTCGGAAGACTAGATCCAACTTGGTACATGGCGTCAATCACTTCATCAACAGGTATTTTTGATTCAATACCTGCTAAGGCCATATCAGCAGCAATGAAGGCATAGCTAGCTCCCATTGCGTTCCGTTTAACACATGGAACTTCCACGAGTCCTGCTACTGATCACAAATGAGCCCAAGCATGTTTTTGATGACAAAACAGACTGCCTGACTCGCTTGATAAGGAGTTCCCCAGCAGCAAGTGTCAATGCAGCCGCACTTCATAGCTGAAGCAGAACCAACTTCTGCTTGACAACCACCTTCTGCACCTGAAATAGAAGCATTATTGGCGATGACTAAACCAAAAGCTCCAGCTGTCAGTAGAAAATCTAATTGTTGCTGACGGTTTAACCCTAATTTTTGGGTTGCCGCAGTGAGAACTGCAGGAAGACAGCCAGCAGATCCTGCAGTGGGTGTTGCGCAGACCAGTCCCATCTTAGCATTGTGTTCGTTGACAGCAATAGCATTCTTCGCTGCGGTTAGGACGGTCAAGTCAGATAACGTTTTTCCTGATTTGATATAGCGATCTAATTTTTGCGGCATCCCCACCGGTTAACCCACTACGAGAGTGGTTTTCATTTAACCCTAACTTTACAGAATCAATCATCACTTTAAATTACGGGTCATTAATTGGAGGACTTCTTTTCGCGTTCACGACCAGTTAGTTCAAATTCAGTTGCAATCATTAACTCTGCGACGTTTCCTTCTGTATTGTGTGCTTGCTTGTTCTACGAGGTCTACAATTGAATAAAAACATATGAACTCCTTATTTGAAAAAGTTGACATTATGAAGATGAGGAATTTTACGGGTATCTTCGATCGCTGCTTCACAACTTCTTGAGTCAACTTCTATAATCATAATCGCTTTTTCTCCAGCTTTTTCCGTGTTACATTCATTTGTGCAATGTTAATATCATAGCGAGAAAGAGCTTCTGTCACATGAGCGATCATTCCAGGGACGTCCTGGTGAACAATGATAATGGTTGAGTATTCATATTTAGCGAGATGGCAAAGCCATTTAACTCAGTAACCTGTATGTTCCCACCACCAATTGAGATTCCAGTGACAGAAATCGTTTTATGATCATTTTTAACAGTAATAGTCGTTGTATTTGGGTGAGGAGCATTGCTTTCTTTTTTGAATAGACCAAACAACCGAATGCCTCGTTCATGTGCAATTTTTAGACTATCTGGGATTCTAGGATCATCTGTGTCCATTCCTAAGATGCCCGCTACTAAGGCTAAATCTGTTCCATGACCACGATAGGTTTTGGCGAAGGAATTAAATAATTGGAACTCAACTTCTTTTGGTTCCTCTCCAAAGATAGAAGAAACAATTTTACCAATTCGAACAGCACCTGCAGTGTGACTACTGGATGGGCCGATCATCACAGGTCCAATAATATCAAAAACTGATTGGAATTTTAAAGAGTTCATGCTCTGCTCCTTTGTGATCACTTTACTTCATTATATCAGATATGGCTGATGATTTCTTCTATTTTTCCCTGAAATATCTGAGAAATCTTAAAGGGGGCTTAAAGCATTTATATTATCCTGATTTTTAGTATTTCTAACATCTGACTGAAATATTTGACACATTATTTCAATAAATATGAAATATTTCTTGTGTAGTATAGAGGTATACCAATAAAGGAGTACATAATAATGAATGAAAAAAACAAATGATGAAACATATTATTGACTTAGTTTACTTGCAGGACTTTTTTCCTTCCCATTGTAGCGAATGCAGATTCTTATACTGTAAAAATCAGGTGATACTTTATCAGCTATTGCTAAAGAGAAGAACACAACGGTTGATGCGATTGCTAAGAAAAATAAGATTAGTAACGTGAATCTCATCTCAGTTGGTCAAGTTCTTGAGATTGAAGATGCAAATACAACGCAGAAAACCACGGAGCAAGCTCCTGCTAGTAAAACTGATACTACACAAGCAACAACGACTGTCTCTGCTTCAGATGGCTTGAGTGCGGAAGATGCAGCTGCTAAGGAATGGATTGCCCAAAAAGAATCAAGTGGTAGCTTATACAGCACAAAATGGCCAATATTATGGCCGTTACCAATTGACTATCACTTATTTGAATGGTGATTTATCACCTGCAAACCAAGAAAAAGTAGCCAATCAATATGTTGTCAACCGTTATGGATCATGGTCAGCAGCTAAAAATTTCTGGTTGGCAAATGGCTGGTATTAAATTCGTTTAAAAAGAGTTCTTGAATAGGACTCTTTTAAATTTACAGACTTGTAAACCCATCGATCCTGATCAACAAAAAAGAATAGTAAGATGCTTGTTTTCTAATATAAAGCGTGTTAAAATGGTAACTGCTCAAAACGACCTTCAATCGTTGAAGCAAACCACGACCTTCAATCGTGAGAAACGAAAAGATGGGAGAAATCTATGAGTGATAACTCGAAAACACGTGTTGTTGTTGGTATGAGTGGTGGTGTGGATTCATCTGTAACAGCTTTATTATTAAAGCAACAGGGTTACGATGTCATCGGTATCTTCATGAAAACTGGGACGACACAGACGAAAATGGCATCTGTACAGCTACAGAAGATTACAAAGATGTAGCAGCGGTTGCAGACCAAATTGGCATTCCTTACTATTCTGTCAACTTTGAGAAAGAATACTGGGATCGTGTCTTTGAATATTTCCTTGCCGAATACCGAGCTGGTCGAACACCAAATCCGGATGTCATGTGTAATAAGGAAATCAAATTTAAGGCCTTTTTAGATTATGCTATGACACTCGGTGCAGATTATGTAGCGACAGGGCACTATGCGCGTGTGGCGCGTGATGAGGATGGCATTGTCCATATGTTACGTGGCGTTGACAACGGAAGGATCAAACTTATTTCTTAAGCCAACTGTCACAAGAACAACTTCAAAAACCATGTTTCCGTTGGGGCATTTAGAAAAGCCTGAGGTTCGCCGGTTAGCAGAAGAGGCTGGACTAGCAACGGCTAAAAAGAAAGATTCCACTGGAATTTGCTTTATCGGAGAAAAGAATTTCAAAGAATTTCTAGGGAACTACCTTCCTGCCCAACCAGGCCGAATGATGACCGTCGATGGACGAGATATGGGTGAACATGCCGGTTTGATGTATTACACGATCGGTCAGCGTGGTGGTCTTGGAATTGGTGGACAACAAGGTGGAGACAATGCTCCATGGTTTGTAGTTGGGAAAGACCTCAGTCAAAATATTCTTTATGTCGGTCAAGGCTTCTACCATGAAGCATTGATGTCAACAAGTTTACAGGCTAGTCAAGTTCACTTTACACGAGATATGCCAGAAGAGTTTACATTAGAGTGTACAGCTAAGTTCCGCTATCGTCAACCAGATTCTAAGGTAACTGTACACGTTAAAGGTGACAAGGCAGAAGTGGTTTTTGCAGAACCTCAACGAGCCATTACACCAGGACAAGCTGTTGTTTTTACGACGGTGAAGAGTGTCTAGGCGGTGGCTTGATTGACAATGCTTATCGGGATGGAAAAGTTTGTCAGTATATTTAGAATTTTCTAGGAGGAACGAAAGTGTTTCAGTTCTTTAAGAAAAAATAGAGAACACAAAGACTATCTCTGATTATAAGAAACAATATTTGAGGGAAAAACGACGGAGTCAATTGAAGCTTTGTTCAAGGAATTGAAGAAATCTAAAGTTTGGGTTCCCTTTAATGCTTCTTTAATGGATGGGAGTGACGAACAAGAAGGTATTCGTCTAAAAACCGGATATTCTACGAAAGGGAGACGACTACTTTTATCCTTGTTTCTTGACGGAACAGGATATTCTAAAGATTATTACGATCGTTTTTCTTGGCTGCAATTACCTTTTACGGACTGTTTATTTACTGCAGAAAGGATAGGAAAGTTTCCAGTGAGAGGGATTGTTCTAGATGCATTCTCTGATCCAGTTGAGATTGACAAAGGAGTTTTTGAAGCAATCCGTCAGTCTTAGTATATTTAAATTGACAAATTTTCTCAATTTGCTACAATAATAAAAGCAATAGAAATGATGGTCAAAGCTCATGGATGTTGCAGGCTTTTTTTGTCCTGCACTTCTCAGAGTTTTGACTATTTTTGTGTGATTTCGAAAGGAAGTAAAATGAGGCAACAGGATTTTCGGACGAAAATAGGTTCTACTGTTTTTGGTGTGAGAGCGACTGCTTTGATTGTAAAAGATAATCGCTTGTTCGTCATAGAAGATGAGGACGGCTGTTATACAATCGGAGGTGCTATTCAAGTCAATGAAACTACAGAAGATGCTGTAGTTCGGGAAGTAAAAGAGGAACTTGGTGTTACATCTAAAGCAGGTCCACTAGCTTTCGTGGTTGAAAATCACTTTGAACAAGCTGGAATCCACTACCATAACATTGAATTTCATTATTTTGTGGACTTGCTGGAAGATGCACCTTTGGTCATGCAGGAAGATACAAAGCAATTACCTTGCCGTTGGATTGCTTTAGATGAATTACATACTGTTGACCTGAAACCGGCTTTTTAAAATCAGCCCTACCAGACTGGGACGGAAAATTACGACACATCCATCTTGAGAAATAGGAGAAATAGAATGAATAATAACTTTATAGAAGAATACGATATCATTGTAATCGGTGCGGGGCATGCGGGAGTAGAAGCCTCTCTAGCTGCTAGTCGTATGGGTTGTAAGGTCTTACTTGCGACTATTAACATTGAAATGCTGGCTTTTATGCCTTGTAATCCCTCTATTGGTGGTTCTGCTAAAGGGGATTGTCGTGCGTGAAGTCGATGCCCTCGGTGGAGAAATGGCGAAGAATATCGACAAGACCTACATCCAAATGAAAATGCTCAATACTGGTAAAGGTCCTGCGGTTCGTGCACTTCGGGCTCAAGCAGATAAAGAACTTTACTCAAAAGAAATGCGGAAAACGGTTGAAAACCAAGAAAAATTTAACTCTTCGCCAAACTATGATTGATGAGATTTTGGTGGAGAATGGTAAGGTTGTTGGTGTAAGGACTGCCACTCACCAAGAGTATGGGGCAAAGGCTGTTATTGTCACTACTGGGACAGCTTTACGCGGAGAAATTATCATTGAGATCTCAAGTATTCGTCAGGACCTAATCATAGTCTAGCTTCTATCAATTTGTCCGATAATCTCAAACAACTAGGATTAGAAATTGGACGTTTCAAAACAGGGACACCACCTCGTGTAAAGGCATCGTCAATTAATTATGACGAAACGGAAATTCAACCTGGAGATGAAGCTCCAAATCATTTTTTCTTATACATCGCGTGATGAAGATTATGTAAAGGATCAGGTTCCTTGTTGGTTGACTTATACGAATGGGCATAGCCATGAAATTATCCAGAATAATTTACACCGAGCACCTATGTTTACAGGGGTTGTAAAGGGAGTAGGTCCTCGCTATTGTCCATCCATTGAGGATAAAATTGTCCGTTTTGCTGACAAAGAGCGTCATCAACTATTCTTAGAACCTGAGGGACGAAATACAGAAGAAGTCTATGTTCAAGGGCTGTCAACGAGTTTACCAGAGGATGTTCAACGGGATCTCGTCCATTCTATTAAGGGGCTTGAGAAGGCAGAAATGATGCGAACGGGTTATGCGATTGAGTATGATATGGTTTTGCCTCATCAATTGCGCGCAACTTTAGAAACCAAGAAAATTTCAGGTTTACAGCTGGCCAAACCAATGGAACGTCTGGCTATGAGGAAGCTGCTGGTCAAGGAATTATTGCAGGGATCAATGCGGCTCTAAAAATCCAAGGAAAACCAGAACTCATTTTGAAACGCAGTGATGGTTATATTGGGGTCATGATCGATGATTTGGTAACAAAGGGAACGATCGAACCGTATCGTTTGTTAACAAGCCGTGCAGAATACCGTCTGATTTTTGCGTCATGATAATGCCGATATGCGCTTGACAGAAATGGGACGAGCAATTGGATTGGTAGATGATGAACGTTGGCAACGTTTCGAAACCAAGAAGTATCAGTTTGAAAACGAGATGAAGCGTTTAGATAGTATTAAGTTAAAGCCTGTAAAGGAAACCAATGAAAAGATTGCTGCAATGGGCTTTTTAAACCATTGACAGATGCTGTCACTGCTAAAGAATTCTTGCGACGACCAGAAGTCTCTTACCAAGATGTGGTAGAATTTATCGGTCCTGCAGCTGAAGAACTGGATGATAAAATCATTGAATTGATTGAAACTGAAATTAAATACGAAGGCTATATCTCAAAAGCAATGGACCAAGTCGAAAAAATGAAGCGTATGGAAGAAAAACGAATTCCTGCGAATATTGACTGGGGATGATATTGACTCTATTGCAACCGAAGCGCGTCAAAATTTAAATTAATTAATCCAGAAACGATTGGTCAAGCAAGTCGTATCTCAGGTGTCAATCAGCGGATATCTCTATTTTAATGGTTTACTTGGAAGGTAAATCTCGGAGTATCTCCAAAAAACAAAGCAAACCACTAATCAAATGGGGCTGAGATGATGTTTCAGCCTCAATTTTATGGATTGAAATCTGTTGTTACTATTTACACAGTTGTAAACCTTGTTTACAAAGTAGTGAAGCTGAGGAAAGAGCTTTTACAGGTCGATCTTCTCTGTAATATAGAGAGAAACCTCGCTTTTTACCTCTATTTATGGTATAATTCCGAGAAGAGGTTTATGATGAAAAAATTTCGTTTATCGTTCATCCATTATGTGTTAATTGGTTTTATTTCATTTGCAATTTTAGCAATTTTTTAAGAATCTTTGGCAAAGGCTATGTAACTCTCATTGCAATTTTTTAGTCTTAGCTGGATTGATTGCTTTATTTGAATACCAGTTACAAATTTCAGAGTTAGATGAATTAGAACAAATACAATATGTTAACCATCAGGCAGAAAGCGGATTAGCATCCTCCTTGATAAAATGCCTGTTGGAGTTATCAAGATTAATGAAGAATCAAATGAAGTAGAGTGGTTCAACCCTTATGCTGAATTGATTTTTTCAACAGATGATGGAGACTTTGATGTTGAATCCTTGAAAAAGTTACTCAATACTCTGTTTGAGGATAAAGGTCATTATGTCACTGTAGCCGATAAGAAATATTCTGTTTACTTTGATCAGACGTCTAGTGTTGTTTACTTTTTTTGATGTTTCAAGTGAGTATGAAGCAACTGTGGGATTGGTGACAACTCGTCCCGTTATCGGTATTATTTCTGTTGATAACTATGATGATCTAGAAGATGTCATTTCAGACTCTGATATTAGCAATATCAATAGTTTTATTGCCAACTTTGTAGAAGAGTTTACAGCTCATTACCATATGTTTTACAGACGTGTGGGGATGGATCGTTTCTATTTGTTTACAGACTACACGGTCTTAGAACAGTTGATGGAATCAAAATTTTCTGTCATCGATCAATTCCGTGAAGAAGCTAAAAATCGTGAGCTACCTATTACCTTAAGTATGGGATTCTCGTATGGTGACGGGGAGCATGATGAGATTGGTAAAGTGGCTCTCTTGAACCTAAACCTTGCGGGAAGTTCGTGGTGGGGATCAAGCGGTAGTCAAAGAAAACGATGAACAGAAAAACCCTATTTTCTTTTTGGTGGTGGAACAGCTTCTGCTGTGAAGCGGACGCGGACTCGCACACGCGCTATGATGACAGCTATTTCGGATAAGATTAAATCCGTTGATCAAGTTTTCATTGTTGGGCATAGAAACTTGGATATGGACGCTTTAGGAGCGTCTGTGGGAATGCAGTTTTTCTCTAGCAATATTTTGGCCTCCTCTTATGTGGTCTATGACCCGCATGCAATGGCTAGGGATATTTCAAGAGCAATTGCGAAACTAGAAGAAGAGCAGGTAACGAAAATCCTTCCCCTAGAGGAAGCCATGCAAATGGTGACGGATCGCTCTTTGTTAATTATGGTTGACCATTCTAAGACAGCCTTGACCCTTTCTAAAGAATTTTATCAGGAATTCCAACAGATTATTGTCATTGACCATCATCGTCGGGATGATGATTTCCCTGAAAAAGTTCTGATGACCTATATTGAAAGTGGAGCAAGTAGTGCGAGCGAATTGGTTAGTGAACTTACTCAGTTCCAGAAGTCGAAGAAAAATCGGTTAACGAAGATTCAAGCTAGTGTCTTGATGGCTGGAATTATGCTGGATACTAAGAACTTCTCCGCACGTGTTACGAGTCGGACCTTTGATGTGGCGAGTTACCTTCGTTCAAGAGGTAGTGATAGTGTAGCCATCCAGGAGATCTCTGCGATTCAGTTTGACGAGTACCGCGAAGTGAACGAACTGATCTTGACTGGTGAAAAGATTTTGACGCATATCATCGTAGCTTGTGCCAATACGACTAAAGCCTATGATTCAGTAACCATTAGTAAGGCTGCTGATAGTATGCTGGCCATGTCTGAGGTGGAAGCAACCTTTGTCATTGCTTGTAATCAAAGTGGAACTGTCTCGATTTCTGCACGAAGTCGAAGCAAAGTCAATGTACAGCGTATCATGGAACAGCTTGGCGGAGGAGGTCATTTCAACTCGGCGGCTTCTCAAATTGAGGGTCAAGATTTAATGAGTATTCGTCAACAACTGATTGAGACTATTGAAAACGAAGTAACTATTGAAAAGGAGAATGTAGAATGAAAGTTATTTTCTTAGCGGATGTAAAAGGTAAAGGTAAAAAGGGCGAAATTAAAGAAGTGCCTACTGGTTATGCACAAAACTTTTGATCAAAAAAATCTTGCGAAAGAAGCCAATGCCCAAGCAATCGGTGAGCTTCGTGGAAAACAAAAGTCAGAAGAAAAGCGCATGCTGAATTGTTAGCGGAAGCGCAAAAGATTAAAGCAAAATTAGAAGAAGAAGCAACTGTTGTTCAATTCACTGAAAAAATTGGGCCAGATGGCCGTACTTTCGGCTCTATTACTAATAAAAAGATTGCAGAAGAGCTTGAGAAACAATTTGGCATTAAAATTGATAAACGTCATATCCAAGTTTCCTCTCCAATTCGTTCAACAGGTTTGATTGACATCCCTGTAAAAATTTATCAAGATGTTACAGGTGTGATTAATATTCGTGTAAATGAAGGGTAAACACGATCGATAGAAAGGTTTTTTATGGCTGAGATAGAGGAATTACGAACACAACCTCAGGATATCCAAGCGGAGCAATCAGTGTTGGGAGCCATCTTTATTGATGAGGGGAAATTGGTCTTTGTTCGTGAATATATCGAGCCTGGCGATTTCTTTAAGTACTCGCACCGTTTGATTTTTTTAAAGCCATGATCGATCTAGCTGACCGCGGGGATGCGATTGATGCGACGACTGTTCGAAATATTTTAGATAGTCAGGGGGATCTCCAAAATATTGGCGGTCTCTCCTATTTGGTAGAAGTCATTAATTCGGTACCAACTTCAGCTAACGCGGAGTATTACGCGAAGATTGTTGCCGAAAAAAGCTGTCTTACGTCGATTGATCTCTCGATTAACGGAAAGTATTAATCAAGCTTATGATGGTGCAAGTCCTTCAGATGAAATCATTGCGGGTGCTGAAAAAGCTCTGATTGATGTTAGTGAAAACGCAAATCGTAGTGGATTTAAAAATATTCGAGACATCTTGAATATAAATTTTGGTAGCTTAGAAGCCCGTTCGCTTCAAACCTCTGATATCACGGGTATTGCGACAGGCTATCCCGATTTGGACCATATGACGACGGGGCTACATGAGGAAGAATTGATTATTTTAGCGGCTCGTCCTGCGGTAGGGAAAACAGCCTTTGCTCTAAATATTGCTCAAAATATCGGGACAAAGTTGGATAAGACAGTGGCTATTTTCTCATTAGAAATGGGTGCTGAAAGTTTGGTAGACCGGATGCTAGCTGCTGAAGGCTTGATTGAATCCCATTCGATTCGTACAGGTCAATTGACGGATGAAGAGTGGCGGAAATATGCCATTGCTCAAGGAAATTTGGCCAATGCGAGTATTTACATCGATGATACTCCGGGAATTCGGATCACTGAGATTCGTTCGAGAGCAAGAAAATTAGCGCAGGAAACAGGGAATCTCGGTCTTATTCTGATTGACTACCTGCAACTGATTACAGGGACTGGAAGAGAAAACCGTCAACAGGAAGTTTCAGAAATTTCTCGTCAGTTAAAAATTTTGGCGAAGGAACTAAAAGTTCCCGTCATTGCTTTGAGTCAGCTATCACGTGGTGTGGAACAGCGCCAAGACAAACGCCCTGTTCTTTCTGATATTCGTGAATCTGGATCGATTGAGCAGGATGCGGATATTGTTGCTTTCTTGTACCGTGATGATTATTATGATCGAGCTGGTGAAGAGGAAGAAGATGGAATGCCCAATAATACGGTTGAAGTGATTATCGAGAAAAACCGTTCAGGTGCGCGTGGGACAGTCGAATTAATATTCCAAAAGGAATACAATAAATTCTCAAGTATTTCAAAGAGAGAGGATCAATAAGATGAGTGATGCATTTACAGATGTTGCAAAAATGAAAAAAAAATTAAAGAAGAAATCAAGGCCCATGAAGGACAAGTGGTTGAAATGACGCTTGAAAATGGACGGAAACGTCAAAAAATAAATTTGGACGCTTGATTGAGGTCTATCCTTCTTTATTTATTATCGAGTATACGAACGACAATAGCTTACCAGGTGAACCAGCTAATACATACGTGGAGTCTTACACCTATTCAGATATTTTAACAGAGAAGAATTTAATTCGTTATTTGGATTAATTTCTTGATTTTATCGTCTAAATCAGTTATTATAATAAATACATATGGGAGTCTGTGTACAGTCTGAGAGGAAGTGTAAGCTTCGACCGCACCTGATCTGGGTAATGCCAGCGTAGGAAACAAATGAAATGTATTTTTCGTTATGAGTGACCTTGTGCAATCCGTCTCCTATTTTGGAGGCGTTTTTTATTTGTGAGAAAGGGGTTACGATGTCTCTTGTAAAAAGATATTCAAAACAGTTGATAGGATTTGCAGGTTTTAGCAGCCTTCTTGTCTTATGGCAGTTAGCAGGTTTTTTAAATATCCTCCCCAAATTTGTATTACCAACGCCACTTGAAATTGGGAATGCCTTTGTACGAGATCGAGCTCTCCTGATTCATCACAGTTTGTCTACCCTTCAAGTGGCCTTGATCGGACTTGTTATAGGGGTTCTTCTTGCTGCCGGCTTTGCGATTCTCATGGATAGTTTTCAATGGGTGAATGATCTGGTCTATCCTTTTATGGTTGTTATTCAAACCATTCCGACGATTGCCTTGGCCCCTATCCTGGTTCTTTGGTTTGGTTATGGTATGCTTCCAAAACTGGTTTTGATCATTATTACGGTGGTATTTCCCATCGTAGTCAGTCTGTTAGATGGTTTTCGGCATTGCGATCAAGATATTCTGAGATTGTTTCAGATTATGCAAGCCAATCGCTTTCAGACCTTAGCTCATTATAAAATTCCTGCAGCGCTTCCTTATTTTTTGCAGGTTTACGTGTGAGCGTTTCCTATGCTTTTATCAGTACGGTAGTTTCAGAATGGTTAGGAGGTTTTGATGGATTGGGGGTCTATATGATCCAATCGAAGAAGTTATTTCAGTATGATACGATGTTTGCGATCATTGTATTGATTTCTGCTATTAGTTTACTCGGTATGTTTCTCGTTGACCAATTAGAACGAACCATTCTAAAATGGAAAAAGGATTGACAAACTTGTAAATGGTGTAAAAATTAAATTGACAAAAATGTAAAAGAGGTATAGCTAATGAAAAGTCAATAGGTTTATTTTTCTCAATAATATTGGGATTTGTTTTCTTGAGTGCTTGTCAAAATTCTGTCAAGCAATCGTCAAGTGGTTTGAAAAAGATTGATTTTATTCTAGATTGGACCCCGAATACTAATCACACGGGTCTCTATGTAGCAAAGGAAAAAGGGTATCTTTAAAGAAGCAGGACTGGATGTAGATATAAAACTTCCTCCGGAAGACAGTAGTTCTGATTTGATTATCAATGGGAAAGCTCCATTTGGTATTTATTTCCAAGATTCTATGGCCAAGAAATTGGATAAAGGTGCGGGTATTACCGCTATTGCAGCTATTGTCGAACACAATACGTCAGGGATTATTTCAAGAAAAGATGCAGCGATCACAAGTCCAAAAGATTTGGTTGGTAAGAAGTATGGTACCTGGAATGATCCGATTGAGTTGGAAATGATCAAATCGATGATGAAAAAGAAGGGGCTGATTTTAATCAAGTAAAATTGGTTCCAAATAGTGATTCAAATTCCATTACTCGATTGAAAATAAGGTCTTTGATGCTGCTTGGATTTATCACGGTTGGGATGGAATTTTGGCTGAGCAAAAGGGAATGAAGACCAATTTCTTCTATATGAAAGATTTTGTTCCTGCATTTGACTACTATTCGCCTGTTATTATTGCTAACAATGACTATTTGAAATCTCATAAAGAGGAAGCAAAAAATTCATTCAAGCGGTGAAAAAGGCTACCAATATGCTATAGAGCATCCAGAAGAAGCAGCAGATATCTTGATTAAACAGGCCCCTGCCTTAGCTAACCAGCGTGATTTTGTACTCGCTTCCCAAAAATATCTTTCTAATCAATATGCTTCAGACAAGGACAAGTGGGGGCAGTTTGATCCTAAGCGGTGGAATGCTTTTTATGCTTGGGCAAAAGAGCAAGGATTGGTTTCAAATGACTTAGAAGACAAAGGTTTCACAAATGAATTGGTAGGTGACTGATATTTTAACCGTAAAAGATGTAAGTTTCTCTTTTGGAGATAAAGCAGTTTTAAACAATGTATCACTAGAAGTGCAAAAAGGAGAAATCGTCTCTATTCTAGGTCCAAGTGGGGTAGGGAAATCAACCTTGTTTAATTTAATTGCTGGGATCCTTCCCTTACAAAAGGGCGCTATAGAAGTAGATGATGCCCCGATCTCCTTTGGAAAAGTCAGCTATATGCTACAAAAGGATCTTTTGTTGGAACATAAGACAGTATTGGGAAATATTATTCTTCCCCTTCAATTAGAAAAAGATTCCTAAGGAAGAGGCGACATCTACAGCTCTAAAATTGTTAGATGAATTTAAATTGGGAAGTATCGCCAACCTTTATCCTAATGCGCTGAGTGGGGGGATGCGGCAACGGGTGGCGCTATTGAGAACCTATCTTCTGGGTCATTCTGTCTTCCTATTAGATGAAGCTTTTTAGTGCCTTAGATGAATTGACAAGGCAGGATCTTTATCACTGGTATCTAGACAGTAAGGAACGTCTTGGTCTCACCACTCTAGTGATCACTCATAGTATCGAAGAAGCTTTGACATTGAGTGACCGGATCTATATCTTAAATCATAATCCCGGTGAAATTATTGCAGATCTTCCTTTAAAATGGGATCCAGCAACGGATAGAGACTGGCAACAATTGCAATATAAAAACGAATCATAGAATTATTGTCTGAATTTCATTGAAATTGTTTTGAAGGACTTTACAAAGTTTCTATTCCGTGATAGAATAGAGTTTGTGCGAAATGACAGCAGGACAAAATGAAGCTCGTCAACAGGAAGTCAGCTAGAAAAGTAACCTTTGCTGTTTGGGCGAAGGCTTTCTGAACGAATCAGGTTTGTCTAAAACGTTATTTCCTACAAAAAATTATTTTTTATAGGAGGACATTTCAAATGTCACGTTATACAGGACCATCTTGGAAACAATCTCGCCGTCTTGGCTTGTCACTTACAGGTACAGGTAAAGAATTGGCACGTCGTAACTACGTACCAGGTCAACACGGACCAAACAACCGTTCAAAATTGTCAGAATACGGTTTGCAATTAGCTGAAAAACAAAAACTTCGTTTCTCTTACGGACTTGGTGAAAAACAATTCCGTAACTTGTTCGTACAAGCTACTAAAGTTAAAGAAGGAACTGTCGGTTTCAACTTCATGCTTCTTTTGGAACGTCGTTTGGATAACGTTGTTTACCGTCTTGGACTTGCGACTACTCGTCGTCAAGCTCGTCAATTCGTTAACCACGGTCACATCCTTGTTGACGGAAAACGCGTTGATATCCCTTCATACCGCGTAACTCCAGGTCAAGTGATCTCAGTTCGCGAAAAATCAGCTAAGGTTCCAGCTATCCTTGAAGCTGTTGAAGCTACAGTTGGACGTCCAGCATTCGTATCATTCGATGCTGACAAACTTGAAGGTTCATTGACTCGCCTTCCAGAACGCGATGAAATCAACCCAGAAATCAACGAAGCACTTGTCGTTGAATTCTACAACAAAATGCTTTAATTTTAAGATATACTTTGCAGAAAGCCTACTACAGTGGGCTTTTTTTTGTTTTGTCTTAAAGGGTTGATTTCTGGCTTTGCTCCCCTTTTTGTTTTCTTAAAACCTAAACCTGCTAATAAAAAACTCCTGATCTAGATCGATCAGGAGAGACTGTTACCATAACATTTTCATTAAAAATTCAGCCATTTGTTGAGGACTTTCTTTTTTTCCGCGCGAAACCCACATCTGACAGACTCCGAAGAAGGCATTGGTCAGATAGACAGAACTGTAGACTCTTTCAATATCTGTTAATGATTTATGACTATAGCGCTCTTGCAAACTATCAACCAGAAGAATCTGCAATTTATGTCGTAAGAAGGTTTGGATCTCCTTGGTTCCATTCTCTGTCAGAAGAACCGCAAAGAGTGGCTCCTTGGTTAGGAATTCGAACACTTCTGTAATCGCTTGGCGCTTGTCGTCTTGGTGTTTGTCAAAGATATATTCAAGCTTGTGAAAGAGTGCTTGTTGGTAGCGCTCGATCATGTCGTACTTGTCTCGATAGTGGGTATAAAAGCTAGAGCGACTAATGCCGGATTCTTGTGCTAGCTCAACCGTTGTGATTTGGTCGAATGATTCCTTTTCTAGTAGTCGAACCATCGCCTCCTCGATATTTCGTTTTGTTTTTAATCGTTTATTGCTCTCAGTCATCTGTTAATCCTTTTTGCACAAAATTATACACAGTGTCTAAAAATAAAGATTTCCTACTTGTGAAAATCTCTAGAAACTGTATAATCTATTATATCAGAAATTTAGACAATGTGTATAAAAAAGGAGACAAAAAATATGATGAAAGAATGGAAGGCTATTCTTAAAAAGCCAACATTTATCATTGTCATGATTGGGGTTGCTTTGATTCCAGCTCTTTATAATATTATTTTTCTATCTTCCATGTGGGATCCATATGGCCAAGTTTCGGATCTTCCTGTAGCGGTTGTCAATAAGGATCAATCTGCTACATATAATGGACAAAAGATGGAAATCGGAAAAGACATGGTGTCCAATTTGAAGGACAATGACTCACTTGATTTTCATTTTGTAGATGAGAAAGCTGCGAAAGATGGTCTCAAAAATGGCGATTATTATATGATTGTAACCCTGCCTGAGGATCTTTCAAAAAAAGCTAGCTCCATCTTAACCAATCATCCGGAACAGATGACCATTGATTACCAAACATCCAGTGGTCATAGTTTTATCGCAGGGAAAATGAGCGACACTGCGATGACAAAAATGAAGCAGTCAGTGGCTGAAAAAGTGACCAATACGTATACAACAGCTTTATTTTCCAAAATGGGATCGCTTAAATCTGGTATGGGGACAGCGGCAGATGGAAGTGCTAAATTAGCAGATGGTGCAAGTAAATTGGAAGATGGTGGTCAAACACTGTCTACTAATTTGAATACATTGGCTCGTTCAAGCTTAGCATTTTCAGATGGTGCGACTACTCTTCGTACGGGTCTAGCAGCCTATACAGATGGTGTTGGTCAATTAGGAAATGGTCTCAATCAAATGGCTGGTCAACTTCCAAACTTGGTATCTGGCGTCAATCAATTAAATAATGGGTTTGGTACTTTTAATACAGGCTTGATGGCTTACGCTACCGGAGTGGATCGATTAGGAAATGGTCTCAATCAAATGGCGAGTCAAACCCCTCAGTTAGCTTCAGGAGTTGGTCAATTAACCAGTGGTATGGGGACCCTCAATGATGGTCTTGGGAATTATACCAATGGCGTGCGTCAATTGAATTCAGGCCTATCTAACTTTTCAAATGGTTTAGCAACCTATACAAATGGAGTCGCTACTTTATCAGAAGGAGCGGGTCAATTAAGTAGTCAATCTGCTACCCTTCGAAATGGGGTTTCTCAATTAGAATCAGGTATTCAAACATTATCAAGCCAGCTACAAGCTTCTACAAGTCAATCTGCTCAGATTGATCAATTGGCAGCTGGTTTAAACCAATTAAATGCAGCGATTCAAAATGCTTCAGTAGATACCAGTCAACTTTCGTCTGGATTGACGAGTATTGCGAATTCAGCTCAATCAATCCTTGCTTCAGCCCAAGCGGATCGTGCAAATGCCCTTGCAAGTGTACAAGGGACAGCAGCCTATCAAGCAATGACAGCTGACCAACAAGCGGAAATCAATGCGGCGATCTCATCGAGCCCAAGCTCGAGTGAAACGGCGGCTCAAGGGATCTTGACTACGATTCAAACGATCCAAGGTAGTTTGAATACAGGAAATAGCTTGACACAACTGCAAACGGCAGCCAATCAAGTTTTACCGACAGCTTCTTCTACCTTGACAGACTTGTCAAGTGGTTTGTCTAAGATCCAATCCGCAGTTAGTGGACAATTGTTACCAGCTAGTCAAACCATCAGTCAGGGGATCGACGCTTATACAGCAGGTGTCGATAAAATCGCTAATGGAGCAACCCAACTTCAGACCAATAGTAGCACTTTAACGGATGGTGCTAGTCAGTTAGCAGCAGGTGTTGGCCAACTAGATAGTAAATCATCAGAATTACTTGCAGGAAGCAATCAATTAGCTTCTGGTCTAGGTGAGTTAAATGGAAAGATGCCTGCCTTGACATCAGGCATGAATCAACTGGCTTCAGGAGCGACACAATTAACAGGGAAGTCTAGTGAGTTGGTTGCTGGAGCTGGAAAATTAGCTGACGGTGTAGGACAATTGAACAGCAAAACTCCAGAGTTGGCAGGTGGTGTCAACAAACTTGTCACTGGTGTCAATCAGTTGACAGAAAAATCAGGTCAATTGGTGACTGGTGCTGATAAACTAGCCGACGGTGCAAATCAAATCTCAGATGGGTCCAGCAAATTAGCAGCAGGTGGCCAAACATTGACAAATGGTTTAGGTGAATTAGCAACAGGAAGCCAAACCTTGAGTCAAGGATTAAACGATGCTAAGGGACAATTGAATGTGGCTACAACTGAAAAAGAAAACGCTAAAACCTTAGCAGATCCTGTCACTTTGTCTAAAACAGACCGTGACAATGTCCCGGTGAATGGTGTCGGAATGGCTCCTTATATGATCTCTGTAGCACTCTTTGTTTGTGCCTTGTCAACCAATATGATCTTTGCAAAATTGCCATCCGGTCGTCATCCTGAAAGTCGCTGGGCATGGTTTAAATCTCGCTTTGAGGTCAACGGAACGATTGCGGTGATTGCAGGAGTCTTGGTCTATGGTGCCGTTCACTTGATTGGTTTATCAGCTAATCATGAGATGGCTACTCTCTTCCTTTGTGTGATTGGTAGTGTGGCCTTCATGTCTATCGTGACTGCTTTTGACAACATGGCAAAGAAAGATCGGTGCTTTCCTTTCCTTGATCCTCTTGCTCTTGCAATTGGCTTCTAGTGCAGGAACCTATCCTCTTGCTTTGACAAATGGCTTTTTCCAAGCCATTCATCCATTCTTGCCAATGAGCTATACCGTTTCTGGTCTTCGTCAAACGATTTCGATGACAGGAGAAATTGGAAATCAAGTGGCCTTCCTTCTGATGACTATTGCTCTTTTTTGCAGGGCTAGGAATGTGGTTCTATAATCCAAAACAATATGAAGAGGACTAATCTTCGGGAACTCCCAACAGAATGTGTTGGGAGTTTTTGTTTCATGTGAAACAAAAATTCTCGCTTGTCTAAGCGAGAATGTAAATTATTTAAAGAAGACGACATCAGGATTTGGAGTAATATAGAGAAGTTGGTCGTTTTCAAAGACCAGTTGGATAGTGTTGTTTTTATAGGTGTAAATGGTGTAGTTTACTCTGAATTTAGAAGCTTGTTTGAGATCAACAGCTCCCATCAAAAGGCGTGAGCTTGTTCCCCTGTGATTTTTCCCTCGTGGTAGAGCCCTTTAATATTTTCTAATTCGGTATTTTCAAAAGATTCGGCAATATAAGCAGGGTCTGTTATTTGTTTCTCTGGATTTCCAAGAATTGTTTGGACAAGAGCGGTGGTATATCCTTCATAATCCGGCGTCTGTGCAAAAATTTTATCGTCATTTCTAGAGTAGGCTACTTTTAAGTTCCCTGTTGCATAAATTTTATCTTTGGGTGCTTCTTGAGCATTTTTAGGGAGTCCTTCGGTCGTGACGATGTCAGAAGAGGTTTCCGTAGTAGTTGAGGGAGAGCTAGAGGAGTTGCTTGAGCTATTTGAACTGGTTGAGCGACTCGGGAGGCTAGAACGACTCGAGCTACTTTTTTAAAGGTTTTCTTTTTTGAGCTGGTAGCAGTGGGTACTTTTTTAAAGTTGATCTTAAGGTCCGGCACACAGGCTGATAGAAAAAAGAAGAGACAGCAAGAGTGTGAAGAAAAGAGGGAGTGTCTGTTTTTTCATCATGTTCCTTTCGATAAGCTGATTGAATTTCTATTCTATCATAAAAAGGCAACAAAAAAAGGTCAGGAAGAAATCCTGCCTTTGTTTGTTATTATTGATGCCCGCCTCCAGGTCCACCGCCTTGAGGTCCGCCACCTCCGGGAGCACCACCGCCTCCAGGCATGGAGTTGACAATTTCCGTTTGTTTTTCACCGTTGATATAGATGTCTCCGCCAGTGTAGGTAGCTGTTCCATCAAAGTCGAATCCAGATTGACCCGTTAATTTAATGGTTCCTCCGGTAACAGTGATATTTCCATTCGAATCAATTGGATCGGTATCGCCTTGGCCAACTTCAACGTTGAGGGTTCCACCATTCATAGTGAAGAAAATTTCATCTTGGTTGTCATTAGCATTGGCTGCATTGACACCGTCATCGGTTGCATAGATGGTGATATCTCCACCGTTGATGGTGATCGATTTTCCTTCGAGACCTTCGACAGACTCTGTTACCTCATAGGTTCCGCTATCGATGATCAGATCACCAGAAGCATGGATTCCGTCGTCTCCTGCGGTGATGGTCATTTTGTTATCTGAAAGATACATGGTTCCGACCGAAGTATCTTCATCATTATCCACCTTGACGGCATCTTCATCTGCATCGATGGTCATGGTCGTACCAGTGATATTGAGTTCGTCATTGACGTTGAAGGCATCTCCTACAGCCGTTATCTTATAGGTTCCACCTGTGATATGGAGAGTGTCATTGGCTTTGATACCGTTGTTCTTCTTAGCGTCAATGTTGAGCGTACCTGAACCATTGATGGTGAGGTCGCCTTTAGAGAAGATCACTGCGTCGGCATCTTCATCATTGTTTGAACTTGAATCAGACAAGGTATTGGTCGTGCCGTCTGCTAGAGTGAGGTAGACATGACCTGCTTTCGTAGCAGAAATTGGCGCGTTGGTGTTGGTCATGGTAACGCCTTTCAGGACGATGTGAACATCATCTGAGTCACCTGCTTCGACCTTGATTTGAACCCCGTCGGATTCACCAGAGATGACATAGGTTCCGGCCTTCGAGATGGTCACGGTGGATCCAGAAACAGCTACGCCGTCACCTGATACACTTGCAGAAGATCCAGACAGTTTAACAGTAGATGCTTTACTTTCATCATATGAGCTGTCCTTGTCCTTATCTGTAAAATAGTTGGAATTGTTTGTTTTATTTTTGAAGTAGAAGTAGCGGTTGTTTGTGCAGTATTGCTTTTTGTAGCTGATTGTGATGACGCCTGGGTGCAAGCTGTCAGTAAGGTGAGGGTTGCGGCCCCCGTTAATAAAAATTTCCATTTGTTTGATTTCATGAGCTTTTCCTCTCGTTCAATTGATATGCTCCTAGTCTAAAGTTGCTAGCTGAAAGTTTCCTAAAGTTTTTTCTGAAAGGAACCTTAACTTTAGTTTTCTTTAAGTTTGGCTTAATGACCAGTTAAGAAAGTCCCATTAAACTAGAAAGCACGTAAGTCGTATTCATACTTACTGAAGGTTAGAAACAATAGATCCCCCCCTTAAAGGAGAAGAAACATAAAAAAAACAATTGAGACAAGTTTCAAAACGAATTGAAACAAAATATATCGTTGCAAAAGATGACGTGAAGGACTTGATCAAAGACTTAAAAAGAATACGTCGTAGAAGATGATTACCCAACTTCAACCATTTCAAACATTTATTTTGATACGGAAAATTTTGATGTCATTCAAGATGCTCTTGCCAAACAACACCGCCGTGAAAAAATTCGGATGCGGACTTATATAGAAAAACCTCAAGCAGACAGTCCAGTATTTCTAGAGGTGAAGTCAAAAGATGAAGAAGGAATTGGCCATAAATTCCGTCTAGTCGCCACTTCGCAAGCCATTATCAACTTGATGACAGATGGGAAAGTAGATCATCAGATACAAGATCCAGACTTAGTGCAAGAGATTCAGAGATTGCGTAAACGCTATGGTCATCGATTGGAACCACGGATGTTCATTTACTACGATCGCTTGTCTCTCAAAGAAAAGAAATCCATTCAGGGTTATCCTTATCAGAAGATTCGCGTGACAATTGATCAAAACCTAGTTCTTTCGAGACCAGGCTGTTAGCCTTTTGATGGGAAGAAAGGAGAACCTCTACTAGAGGATGACTTCGTGATCATGGAAATTAAGGCTCCTGGCCAAGAACCTAAATGGCTAAGGGATATTTTAGAGAAGTATGGTTTGGTGAAGCAGAAATTTTCAAAATATAGCTGTGCTTATCATAAATCACAAGGCTTGGATTATGCCCCAAGACCAGTTCAAGAAACGGTAGGTGCTGCCTATGTCTAATCTATTTGATTCTATTTTTAATAATGCCACAGCAACGGTGGATCCCTTTGCGCTTACTGTTGGCCCTTTTGGTCAGCCTCTTTCTAGGGATGGCCCTATCTTGGACCTATAAATACCGAACACTTTACACTCGAGAGTTTGTCATTAGTTTGACCTTGCTTCCTTGTATGATGACCTTAGTGATCTTTTTTTGGTCAATGGAAGTTTGGGAACCTCGATTGCAGTGGCAGGGACCTTTAGTTTGATCCGTTTTCGTTCGGCTACGAGTGGTTCTAGAGAGTTGATTGCCATTTTCTTAGCTATGATTATAGGACTGGCAGCTGGATCTGGCTATCTTTTTATTGGCCATTTTAACAACCCTCTCTTTACTAGGGGTGTGGCTGGTATTGGAGAACAAACAGAATAAGGCAGACCATCAACGGCGCCGCCATTTGACTATTACCGTCTCAAAACAAGATTCTGTTGCAGAACAAATCAGCCAGTTGTTGGACCAAAGTTGTTCAGAAATTGACTTTATATCTGTCACAACGGCCCAAGCTGGAGAACAACTGACCTTGAACTATGAGGTAAATATGAAATCGAACATAGATGATTTTGCCCTTGCCAATCTATTGATTAGCGAGATTGAAAATTGTGATGTCGCTTTGACAAAGAAAGCGAAGAAAAGAAAGAATCTATAACGGCTATCCTACTTTAGGATAGTTTTTTAGGGTTTTAAGAACTTTTTAAGAAAAAGTGGTATACTGTTTCTAAAAAATTGAAGGAATCCTTTATGAAAAAGACTGCTATTTTTGAAGATGTCGTCTCCATTATGACCCATGATTCATCTACCAGCAAGGATCGAAAAGGATGCGATCCAGAGCCTTTTCGAGAAAAACATTACAGATGATATGACAGATGATGCCTTTCTCTATCAAGTTAAGGCTTACCTAGCTAGTTTTGGGGTGATCGGGCATGTTTCTTTTCGAGATAAAAGGCCAGTCAAAAAGGGTTCCTTTTGAGAATAAATGGACAGAAACTGTATGTTGAGGAAGCTAATGAAGATATGGGTCTTCAAGTAGGAGATCAGATCCTAGCTCTGGATGGGAGTGAATTGGATCAGATAGCTTCTCTTCATAAAGCCTATTTTATCAGCAAGACCCCTGAAAGACACTACCGAGAATGGGCAGATTTGGTCTCTCAGTCAACGAGTGTCACCCTGCTTCGAGAAGGGAAAGAAAAAGACCATTAAAGTAGTACCCAGTCGAGAACCGATCCAGGATCAGATTTTTTGGAAACGATTAGACGATGAGATTCTTTATCTTCGTCTGGATAACTTTATGGATGAAGGATCTTTGGGTCGTTTATACCAAGAGTGTTTACCGATGATGACGGAAGTCAAGTTTCTTATCATTGATGTCCGACAGAACGGCGGAGGGACAGATTCTTTATATTTCCCTCTATTACATCTAGGTTTAGAGAAGGATCAGGGCTATGAGGGCATTGATTGGGATGATGATGGCATGGAAATTCTCTACACGGAGCGTAATGTTGATCTGCGCTTGAAAGACTTTGAGGACTGGATGCAACAGGAAGAAATTAGTCCTGAAACAGCTAAACTGCTTGAAGATATGAAAGAGGACTTGCTTCGCCATCGGGGAAAAGGTTATGTAGCATATAAGGGAGAAGGCGAGGAATTTTTTCCCAGAGGTCAGAGGAAGTCACTATCCTGAACAGATCTTTATCTTATCAGATATTTATTGTGCTTCATCTGGGGATAACTTTGTTCAGATGATGAAGCAGTTTAAGAAGGTAACGGTGGTGGGTCGACCAACTCTCGGGATTCTAGACTACTCTAATTGTTGTACAGTTGATTATGGCGATTTTTGTTTAATGTTTCCCACTTCTCGCTGTTTAAGCGTGGATCAAGGGAAAGGGATGACGGATCAGGGTGTTCTACCCGATATAGAGATTCCTTGGACACCTAGCCATTTCGAGAGAGATGTGGATCTGGACAAGTGTCTGGAGTTGATTTATCAGGGACTGTGAAATAGAATAGGATTTCAACCAGAAAAACTGATTAAAAAAAAAATCCTTTGGTTAGAAGGGATAAATGTCTGAAATGATAACGTTTTCTACGACATTCTCACTATGTTTAAAATTGCTTACTTGGTATAAAAAATGGTAAAATAGTGAGTAACAATCAAAATGAAGAGTGAAACTTATGAAACATAAAACACTTTATAAATTTATCGGGCAGACGGTCTTGTATTTCGCCATTTTCCTAGCCCTACTTTATTTCTTTAGTTACCTTGGTCAAGGTCAGGGGTGGCTTTATCTACAACGAATTTTAGAAAAGGAGACTCTAGCCGTGTCAAACCAACCAATTACTGATATGATCGAGACAATTGAACGTTATGCGCAACTACAACCAGACTATCCGGTTTACAATGTCCTTGGTGAGGAGCATACCTATGGCCAATTGAAGGCTGATTCAGATAGCTTGGCTGCCCACATCGACCAAATGGGACTTCCTGAAAAATCACCTGTTGTGGTTTATGGTGGTCAAGAGTATGAAATGTTAGCAACCTTTGTGGCCTTGACAAAATCTGGCCATGCCTATATCCCAATTGATAGCCACTCTGCCTTGGAGCGCGTGTCTGCCATTGTTGAAGTGGCAGAGCCTAGTCTGATTATTGCTATCAATGAATTTCCATTGGAAAACCCAGCTGCTCCAATCATGTCCTTGGAGAAAGTGCGTGAAGCTTATGCGGCTCAGCATGCCTATGACTTGAAACATCCGGTCAAAGGGGATGATAACTACTACATCATCTTTACCTCAGGGACAACTGGGAAACCAAAAGGGTGCAAATTTCGCACGATAACTTGCTCAGCTTTACCAACTGGATGATTACGGACAAGGAATTTGCGACTCCAAAACGTCCTCAAATGCTGGCTCAACCGCCTTATTCTTTTTGACTTGTCTGTCATGTACTGGGCACCAACATTGGCGCTTGGAGGAACACTCTATGCGCTTCCTTCAGCCATTACACAGGACTTCAAGAAGCTCTTTGAAACGATCTTCTCACTTCCAATTGCTATTTGGACATCAACACCATCTTTTTGCAGATATGGCAATGTTGTCTGAAGACTTCAATGCAGAGAAGATGCCAGGTATCACCCATTTCTACTTTGATGGGGGAAGAGTTGACCGTTAAAACGGCTCAGAAATTGCGCGAGCGTTTCCCAAATGCACGCATCATCAATGCCTACGGCCCAACGGAAGCAACTGTAGCTCTTTCGGCTGTAGCCGTAACAGATGAGATGTTAGCTACTTTGAAACGTCTGCCAATTGGTTATACCAAAGAAGATTCTCCAACCTTCATCATTGATGAGGCAGGCAACAAATTGCCAAATGGTGAGCAAGGGGAAATCATCGTATCAGGACCAGCAGTTTCAAAAGGATATATGAACAATCCTGAAAAGACTGCGGAAGCCTTCTTCGAATTTGAAGGTCTTCCAGCCTATCATACGGGAGATGTCGGAACCATGACGGATGAAGGCCTTCTTCTCTATGGTGGTCGTATGGACTTCCAAATCAAATTTAACGGTTATCGTATTGAGCTAGAGGATGTTTCACAAAACCTTAACAAATCTAAGTATATTGATTCAGCAGTCGCAGTACCGCGTTATAATAAGGATCACAAGGTCCAAAATCTCTTGGCCTATGTCATCTTAAAAAGAGGGCGTCAAAGAACAATTTGAGCGCGAAATTGATATCACAAAAGCCATCAAGGCAGACTTAGAAGATATCATGATGTCTTACATGATGCCTACTAAGTTCCTCTATCGTGAGAGCCTGCCATTAACACCAAATGGGAAAATCGACATCAAAGGGTTGATTAGCGAGGTTAACAACCGATGATCGAGTTTTTGAAACAGCTCCCTCATTTAGAACGCTATGGAACACCGATCTATTTTGTCTACCTCATTCTAGCTTTTTGCCGATCTTTGTGGGCCTCTTTTTCAAAAAAAAGAGATTTCCGGTCTATGAAGGACTGGTGAGTCTGATCTTTATCATTTTGATGCTGACAGGTTCGAATCTCAAGCAAATTTATGCCCTGCTCTTTTACGTAGTCTGGCAAATCTTGATTTGTATTCCTACAAGATCTATCGTCAGAAAGCGGACAACAAGTGGATTTTCTATCTTCATTCCTTCTTGTCTGTCTTGCCCCTGATCTTTGTTAAGGTGGAGCCAGCGATCAAGAATGGACACCAATCCTTGTTTGGATTTTTAGGGATTTCTTATTTGACCTTGCGAGCTGTCGGAATGATCATCGAAATGCGAGATGGTGTCTTGAAAGAATTCACACTCTGGGAATTCTTACGCTTTATGCTCTTTATGCCGACCTTCTCAAGTGGGCCGATTGATCGTTTCAAGCGTTTTAATGAGGATTATAAAGCCATTCCTGAGCGTGAAGACTTATTCGATATGTTGGAGCAAGCTGTTAAGTACATCATGTATGGCTTCCTTTATAAATTTATTCTAGCTCATATTTTTGGCCCTTATTGTTAGGTCATGTGCAGACCTATGCCTTGTCTCAAGGTGGATTCTTCAATTCATCGGAACGCTGGGAGTCATGTATGTTTTCGGTTTTGATCTTTTCTTTGACTTTGCAGGCTACTCGATGTTTGCCCTAGCAGCATCAACCTTATGGGGATTAAGAGTCCCAGTCAACTTTGACACGTCCTTTTAAATCACGTGATTTAAAGGAATTTTGGAACCGCTGGCATATGAGTTTGTCTTTCTGGTTCCGTGACTTTGTCTTTATGCGTCTCGTGATGGTTTGATGCGCAATAAAGTGTTCAAGAGCCGGATTACGACCTCAAATGTTGCCTACATTATTAATATGTTGGTCATGGGCTTCTGGCATGGAGTGACCTGGTACTATATTGCTTATGGGCTCTTCCATGGGCTTGGAATGGTTATCAATGATGCCTGGATTCGTAAGAAAAAGACCATCAATAAAGAAAGAAAAGCAAAAGGATTGGATCCGATACCGGACAATCGTTGGACCAAAGCTTTTGGGGATCTTTATCACCTTTAACACAGTGATGCTGTCCTTCCTGATCTTCTCAGGATTCTTGGATCAGCAATGGTTCCCAAAAGTGAAATAAAAGGAGAATAAAAAATGGATGTAAAATCACAAGTAATTGAAATTATTGACGAATTGTTTATGGAAGATGTCTCAGACATGATGGATGAGGATCTCTTTGATGCGGGTGTCCTTGATAGTATGGGAACAGTCGAATTGATTGTGGAATTGGAAAATCGCTTTGGCATCCGTGTTCCTGTATCTGAATTTGGACGCGATGATTGGAATACTGCTAACAAGATCGTAGAAGGTGTAACGGAGCTTCAGAATGTAAGCGTTTATGGCTGATTTTAGGGCCCGTATTTTGCGCGCTCCTCATGGTAGCAGCTTTATTATTCTTTTATCCAATCAATCATAAGCACAACTATACCGAAGAGAAAAAAGCTGCGGTTAGTCTGAATGCAGAAGGCTTCAAGAGTCGTACAAAGAAGCAAGAAGCACTTTCTGATCCACAGCATCGATTTGTTCCTTATTTCGGCTCAAGTGAATGGTTGCGTTTTGATGTGGTGCATCCAGCAGTTTTGGCTGAAAAAATATGACCGCAATTACAGACCCTACTTTTAGGAGAACGTGGTGCGGCTTCTTTGAACCAGTATTTTGGGATGCAACAGATTTTGCCAGAACTCAAGGACAATACAGCTGTTTATGTGGTTTCTCCGCAATGGTTTACCAAGAAGGGCTATGATTCCTCTGCCTTTCAACAATTCTTTAATAGCGATCAGTTGAATAGCTTTATTGCCAATCACCAACAGGATGCTGCATCCCAGTATGCCGCGAAACGCCTGTTGCAACAGTATCAAATGTCGCCTTTTCAAAGTGTTGTGACGAACATTTCTCAAGGAAAGAAAATTTCCGGATTTGATCAGTCTTTGAACCAGTTTGTTTCCCACCTTGTTCAACGCGAAGATGCTTTATTTAGTAATCTTGCAACGCGTACAAAATGGGAATTACGATCAGAAGGTCAAAAAACGTCTACAAGATTTGCCAGATCAATTCTCATATGAGAAATTGGAGGAAATTGCAACGGCTGAAGCAAAAGTCAAAACCAATAACAACGACCTTGGAATCAGCAATCATTTTTACAATACTCGTTTAAAAATGAAGTTGAAGAAACTAAAAGGTTTCCAAAAGAACGAATCTATGTTCAATCTCCAGAGTACAATGACTTGCAGTTGGTTCTAGACCAGTTTGCTAAATCTCGGACCAATGTCATCTTTGTGATTCCTCCAGTCAATGCCAAATGGATGAAATACACAGGCTTGAGCCAAGAAAAGTATGAACAGGCTGTTCAAAAGATTCGTTACCAATTGGAAAGTCAAGGATTCACCAATATTGCAGACTTTTCTAAAGATGGTGATCAGCCCTACTTTATGGAAGATACGATTCATATGGGATGGAATGGTTGGCTAGCCTTTGATAAAGCGGTCAATCCCTTTGTCACAAAGGATGAAAAAGCCTCAACTTACCATATCAACAATCCCTTCTCCAGTAGAGATTAGGCCCAATATATAGGAACACCAGACGAATTTAAATAATGCTTGATCAAAGGGGGCAGGATCGAATCCTGGCTCCTTGATTTAGTGAGGAAAGGGACGGAAAGTCACAAGTAAGCAAGATAGTTATCCACAGGCTGTGGGAAACTTGCTTGTAAATGGATGAAAACAAGTCCTGGTGCTGATGACACCTCCTCTTTTGAGGGAGCAAAAGGTGAAAGTTATCCACATTTTTTGTGGATAAGTGATGAAAAAACAGTGGATAAGTCAGCTGGTTTGTGAAAAGGAGAAATAGTGTGAAAAAATTTGGTTTTACGCAATCGTTCAGGGGGATTGTCATCTTTTTATTGTGGGTGGCATGACTTATGTACTTAGGGAGATTTCTTTTTCCGCTACCTATCCCTATTTTTGGACTAGCAGCAGCTGTCTTACGATTTGGGACGGCGACTTTAATGAAGGGTGCTAGCACCCACTCTCTACGATGATCCCAAAAGAAGGAAGAAGTTGGCCACGATAACTAAAGAAGTTGGTAACTGAAAAGTTGAGCTAAAGGCCACTTTCTGCTGGTCTTTATGGTAAAATAGAAGGAAGAATATTAGTTTGGAGATTAATTAGAAATGAAACGTTCAATGTATGCTGGACGTGTTCGTGAAGAACACATTGGAACTCATATTACTTTGAAAGGATGGGTTAGCCGTCGTCGTGATTTGGGTGGTTTGATCTTTATTGATTTACGCGACCGCGAAGGAATCATGCAATTGGTGATCAATCCAGAAACAGTTAGTGCAGAAGTGATGGCCACAGCTGAAAGCATCCGCAGTGAATATGTTGTAGAAGTGACAGGTCTTGTGGAAGCTCGTGAACAAGCGAATCCAAACTTGCCTACAGGAGCAGTAGAACTCAAGGTAGAAACTATTACGGTTCTCAATACCGCAAAAACAACACCATTTGAAATCAAGGACGGTATTGAAGCCAATGATGATACTCGTCTTCGTTACCGCTACTTAGACCTTCGTCGTCCTGAGATGTTGGAAAACCTCAAACTTCGTGCAAAAGTAACCCATTCAATCCGCAATTACTTGGATGAATTAGAATTTATTGATGTGGAAACACCGTTTCTTTCTAAGTCAACTCCAGAAGGAGCGCGTGACTATTTGGTTCCTTCCCGTGTCAATAAGGGGCATTTCTATGCCCTTCCACAAAGTCCTCAGATTACAAAACAATTGTTGATGAATGCTGGATTTGACCGCTATTATCAAATCGTGAAGTGTTTCCGTGATGAGGATTTACGGGGAGACCGTCAACCTGAGTTTACACAAGTCGACTTGGAAACTTCTTTCTTGAGTGATCAAGAAACCAGGATATCACAGAAGGCTTGATTTCACGTGTCATGAAAGAAACCAAGGGAATTGAAGTAACACTCCCATTCCCACGGATGAATTATGATGACGCTATGGCCTTGTATGGTTCAGATAAACCAGATACACGTTTTGAAATGTTGCTCCAAGACTTGACAGAGCTTGTCAAGGGTGTAGACTTCAAAGTCTTCTCAGAAGCTCCAGCAGTTAAGGCGATTGTTGTCAAAGGTGCAGCGGATCATTACTCTCGTAAAGACATCGATAAATTGACAGAAGTTGCGAAGCAATACGGTGCAAAAGGTCTTGCTTGGGTGAAATATGCTGAGGGTACTTTGAACGGTCCTGTTGCGAAGTTCTTGACAGACTTGACAAGTGACTTGACAGCTGCTTTACAGTTAGAAGACAAAGATCTAGTTCTCTTTGTAGCAGATACTCTTGAAGTAGCCAATGCAACGCTTGGTGCTTTGCGTGTTCGTCTTGCGAAAGAGCTTGACTTGATTGACAACAATCAATACAACTTCCTTTGGGTAGTGGATTGGCCAATGTTTGAATGGTCTGAAGAAGAAGGCCGTTATATGTCTGCTCACCATCCATTTACACTTCCACAAGCTGAAACAGAGCATGAATTGGAAGGCGATCTTTCAAAAGTTCGAGCAATTGCCTATGATATCGTCTTAAATGGCTATGAATTAGGTGGAGGAAGCCTACGGATTAATCATAAAGATTTACAAGAACGGATGTTTAAGGCACTTGGATTTACAAAAGAAGCTGCCAATGAACAATTTGGTTTCTTGTTGGAAGCAATGGATTATGGTTTCCCACCACATGGAGGATTGGCGATTGGTTTGGACCGCTTCGTGATGCTTCTTGCAGGTGAAGATAATATTCGGGAAGTCATTGCCTTTCCGAAGAATAACAAGGCGACAGATCCAATGACACAAGCTCCTTCTGTCGTTTCTGAAAAGCAATTGGATGAGTTAAATCTTCAAGTAGAACTAGCAGAGCAAGAATAGGACAAGAGAGAAAAGGGAAAGTCTAGGAATCAGTTGCTCTAAGATCTTCCTTTTCTTCTAATCGATGGATTGAAAATGAAAAAATTCGCTTTCATAAGCTATTTCGCTATCATGTGCGGCGACTAGCTTATAACATTAAATTATTGCGCGTGCTGAAGAGCATCTCCGTGAGAAATACGATGAAAAAGTGTCAGCTTCCTTGCTGTATGGTTTTCTATCAGCGATTGCCGTCAACTTCTTCTTTCAACCAGGACATGTATACTCCAGCGGTGCAACAGGGCTAGCTCAGATTTTATCTGTTCTGAGCCAACGCTTTATTGGCTTTACGATTCCCGTTTCCTTGACCTTTTATGCCATCAATATCCCTTTGATGATTGTGGCTTGGTATCAAATTGGCCATAAATTTACCATCTTTACCTTTATTACGGTTTCGATGAGTTCCCTCTTTATTCAGTTCGTGCCAGTGATTACGTTGACCAACGATCCGATCATGAATGCCCTATTTGGTGGGGTTGTCATGGGAACAGGGATTGGTTTTGCTCTTCGGAACAACATTTCCAGTGGAGGAACGGATATTGTCAGTTTGACGATTCGAAAACGGACAGGAAAGAATGTCGGCAGTATCTCCTTTTTTGGTCAATGGGACCATTATGTTGATCGCTGGTCTGACCTTTGGTTGGAAGTATGCTCTTTACTCTATGATTACCATCTTCGTATCGAGTCGAGTAACGGATGCTGTCTTTACCAAGCAAAAACGGATGCAGGCAATGATCGTAACGAGCCAGCCAGATGCCATTATTGAAAAGATCCATAAAAAATTGCATCGTGGAGCAACCATTATCCACAATGCAGAAGGAACCTATAACCATCAGGAAAAAGCGGTTCTGCTGACAGTTATTACGCGTGCAGAGTTTAATGAATTCAAATATATTATGAAAAAGCTGATCCTCAGGCTTTTATCACCATTTCAGAAAACGTTCATATCATTGGACGCTTTGTGGAAACAGAAGAATAAAAATAAAGGTCACCACATTGTGGTGACCTTTATTTATTGATTCAGTTTCGTGGAGAAGGAGCCAACTATGGGCAGGAATAGAAAGTTCCTTTCCTTTAGGAATAGGCGCTTGGAGGTTGGCATGAGGATAGGCAAATAACAGCTGGCTATCGCTCGGATGTTGATAGGTCTTTTCTTGATCACCGATATTGACGAGAATCGTTATTTTTCACGATCTTTCTCAATCGTGTAGATCAAATGATGATCAGACAACCATTTGACATCACAGTAGTCGCGAATCTCTTGCCCTTTTTCAAACGAAGGGTGGCTGTGATTTCCGATAAGCAATCAATTCTTCAAGAAAAGCAATTTCTTCTTGGCATTTTGAAAGGGATGTCCAGTCCAATTGGTTGAGATGATCTGGCATGTTATAGGTGTTGTCTTCGAGCTCTTTTGTGCGGTAAAATTCTTGACCAGCATGGATAAAAGGTACACCTTGGGATAATAATACCAAATGAAAGAGCGAGGCGTGAGAGAGCTTTTCGCTCCTCTAGACGAATCTCTTCTTTTTCAAGTTGGAAATAATCAAAAACAGTTGCATTGTCATGGCATTCGACGTACTGAATGGCTTGTTGAGGTTGGATGAAATGAGCAGGTCCTACTTCCCCGACATTTGCTGTTAGGATATTAGAAAAATCATTGGCTGGATGTTGACTATCACGACGGTGATCGGCTAAGAGTGTTCTCTTGACCGTATCCCGGAAATTATCACTGAAAAAGCCAAAATCTGGTAATCGTTTTTGAGTTGTACTGGTGAGCGAGCTGGTCTTCAGAGAGGCCTGTATCCATCTTCCACCCTTCGCCATAGAGATAGACTTTAGGATAGATTTCACGGAGCTCCTCTGCAATCTCTGTCATGGTTTGAATGTCTAAGATTCCCATCAAGTCAAAGCGAAAACCATCAAAGCCGTAGAGGGAAACCCATTGCTTGAGGGATTGCTTGATATAGTGTCTTACCATGGAACGTTCACTTGCGACATCATTCCCACAGAAGGTTCCATTGGTCCGCTCTCCTTCTGCATTATAGCGGTAGAAATAACCGGGTACGATTTGTTCAAATGCATACTCATCGGCCTGGTAGACGTGATTGTAGACCACATCCATGATAACACTAAGATTAGATTGGTGATAGGTTGCAATAGCATCTTGAGTTCCCAAATCCGTGCATAAGGATCGTTGGGGTCACTGGCATAACTACCTTCTGGAACATTGTATTGGACAGGATCATAACCCCAGTTGTAGGCTTTCCATTGATTCTCTTCATCAACACTACCGAAATCATAGACAGGAAGTAACTGTACATGGGTAATGCCAAGTTTTTGAAGGTAATCAAATCCAAGGATCTGACCATTGAGTTGAGGCGATTCTGTCAACCCTTTAAACTTACCAGGGTGTTTAAAGCCGGCCTCTTTTTGGACAGAGAAGTCCCGAACGCTCATCTCGTAGATGATTGCTTCTGTCGGGTCTAATTGACGAGCAGCACGTGTGATAGGACGTGTAATCTTCTTCCGGTCGATGACCAAGCTGTCTCCAGAGTTGGCCAAAGAGGATAGAGCATAGGGATCGTGAATCCGACGTTCTAGGCCATTGACACGAAATTCATAGTGGTAGGCAGCTCCTTCCCAATCCCCTTTGAGCAAGAGTTTCCAGACACCGTTTTCTGTACGTGTCATCGGATAGATCTGATCTTCGATATGGAGACTCACATCTTGCGAAATCGGTGCCCAGAATTTAAATTGCGTCTGATTTGGTGTGTAAAAACTTCCTAAATCTTCTCCACTATAGGTGAAGGTTTGATCGAAAATGGGTTTGCGAACGATGTTTCGATAGTGGAGTATAGAAGAATTTCCAGTAGCATCGTAGATGGTGTACTCTTCTCCGAGTTCAAGCGGAATAGGGCTTAAGAAATAGTCTCCTGTGTCAGTCGCTGCACTTGACGTTTTGACAGGGATTAAGGCAAGATGACCTTGGTTCGTTTCCAAATAAAAAGGAAGGATATGCTCCTCTCCCTTTTGGATACGAATGAGGTCTTGGTCATCTAAATAAGCAGTAAATGTAGACATAAAGACTCCTAGAGTTTCGTAATGGTATGGTCAATCAATTGACGGTAGCAAACGGTTTTTCCTTCTTTGTGATCCTTGATAATTTGTAGAATCGTTCGAACAGATTCGCGTCCGAGTTCAACCGCATTAATGTCAATATAGGCTTCAATATCGAGTCGTGGCTTGATCGAATCAAAGGAAATAATCGGGATTGTCAGCTGGTGTTCTAATAGGTATTGGCGCACCCTTCAGCAACGAGAATATCGGTTGTCATGATGGCATCTAACTCTGCTAGGGGAAGGCTCTCCATCATTTGATAAGAATTGTCTTCAACATAAAACCAAATGAGAAATGAACCAGTTTTTCATCGAGAGGAATCCCTGCTTTTGGAGGGCTTCTTTATAACCTTGGTAGCGGTCTTGAGATACGAACAGTTCTTTGTTTCCCCGATAAAAGCAATTTTTCGGTAGTTTTGTTGAATGAAATAATCCGTCGCATCAAATGCAGCCTTGATATTATCATTATCCACTAGTGATACAAAAGGTGAAGCTGCCTTTCCGAGAATGAGGAAGGGAAACTTGTCTTTGATGCAAATTCAACGAGGGGATCATTCGGGTTGGAATAAAGGAAAATCAAACCATCTACACGATTTCCGTAGATGAGTTGTTTGAGGTTGTCGAGCCGCCGTTCTTCATTTTGACCCGTACAGATTTGGATGGCATAATCATTGTCTGAAGCAATCTGGGTAATCCCTCTTAAAACAGTTGGGAAGAAAGGATTCTGGTAGAAAACGTCACTATCGATTGGTAGGACCAAAGCAATGACTTGACTAGATTGGCTGACAAGGCTGCGAGCATTAAGATTGGGATGGTAGTCCAATTCGACCATGGCCTCACGGACACGTTTTTTGTTTCATCACTAATCGTGGATTTGTTTTGGATGACGCGCGTGACAGTTGAAGGCGCGACGCCAGCGAGTTTCGCCACATCTTTGATGGTAACACGCATGAGAAAACCTCCTAGCGGTGATAGTCTGGATCACGGAAGTGGGTCTTATAAAATACCATAGCAAGATAGAGTACAAATAAGACATTTTGGATCATGATCGTCGTAGTAAATACTTGATGGAATAGTAAACTGATGAAGACACTCAGTAAAATAGGGAGTCCCAAGCAATTCAGAATACAATTGAAACATTCCTTGAAAGTTTGTAGTGAAAAGAGTCGAGATTTTCGTGTCAAGTAGAGGAAGAAAGATGCCCCTACGATGAGAATCAAATAATTGACTGTCGATAAGAAGCCAGAGAAAATCACGAGAAAGAGACTGACAGGGGAGTCGATTGTCGCGAAACCAATCGCTAGAGATAGCTTGAGTGAAGCTTTTTTTATCCCGAAGGCTCTCTTGATTAATAGCCTGGTATGAGACTGTAGCGAGTTCTTTATTCTCTTTTGAGATAATCAATTGTTTGCGATCAAAATGGAGTGTTAACTCCTTGCCTTCACTAGCCTTTGCCTCTTGGCCTAAGATAACCTGTCCTTTTGAAGTCTTGTGTACAGGGTTAGTCCCTGTATAGGTGAGCTCTTGGTCTTTGATCACGACGTGTTCTTGGATATCTTTCATAACGTCTGTTGATAAAGGATCAAACACATCGCTGACAAAGGTTGTCAAAGGATAGGTTTTGAGTTGAGCATTTTGCAGAGCCACAGGTAATAGTGTGATAGAGATTAGAAAGAAAGAAGTAAAAATCATTTGGAACCAGCTCAGTTTTTTTGCGGTTTGCAAAAGAAGAGCGGAAATTGAAGATACTTGCGAAATAATTAAAAGGATAGGGCATAAGATGACCTTTCTAAATATAAGAGTATCAGAAATGCAAAGAGAATCTCTTTGCATTGATTTTATTCTTAACGAAGGGTAGTAAAGCATCCACCATACTACCCTCAACTTAAAAATAAAATGTGCTTGAAATAAGATTCTATTTTATCCTTTATCTCCACCAGCTGTCAAGCCTGAAACAAAGTTCTTTTGTAGGAAGAAGAATAAGATACAGATTGGAACCGCGATCAAAATAGCACCGGCTGCAAAGAAGGCGATTTTTTGATTTTTTTGGTCACTGATAAAGGTTTGAAGACCAACGGCTACCGTATAGTTCACTTCGTCACGAAGCAAGAATTTAGACAAGATATAGTCTCCGAAAGGCCCCATGAAAGCCCAAAGTGCTTGAACGGCAATCATTGGACGAACAAGAGGAAGGACGATTTGCCAGAAGCGACGGAAGTGTCCAGCTCCATCCAATTTCGCAGATTCATCGAGAGAAATTGGAACAGTATCAGAAGTATCCCTTCATCAACCAGGCATTCATTGGAATACCACCACCAACATAAAGGAAGATCAAGAACCAAGGTTGGTTCAAGGCATTCAGCATCAAAGCCATAACGAAGAAGGCTGTGAGGGCTGCCATGGTTGGGACCATTTGAATAATCAAGAAGAAGACCAAACTTTGTTTACGCGCCAAGAAATTGTAACGGCTGTATGCGTAACCTGCGAAGGTAACGATACTTGTTTGTACAATCATGGTGATAATGGCGATAACCAAGGTGTTCATATACCAAGTGCCATAATGGGTTTCAGAGAAAAGTTTTGAGAAGTTATCAAAACTAAGATTGCCACTAAAATCAAGTGTAAAGGCACTGACATTCCCTGATTTGAAGGCTGATAGAACCGTAATCAACAATGGATAAATGATAACGATTGAAAGAACCACCATGTACAGGTAAGTCAAGAAATGATTGAGGCGGCGTTTAAATTGAACTGAATTTTCATTTTATACATCCTCCATATCAAATGCGTGTAGTTTCTTGAATGCGATCATAGAGATTGAGATGACAATGATAGAGATAATCAAGGTAACAGCTGCCGCCATTGAGTATTGAGGAGATGTACCTGTTGTCAAACGGTAGATCCATGAGATCAAGATATCCTGTAGATCCGGCGTTTCCTCCGACAGAACCAGGTCCCCATCGTTAAACAAGTAAATGATGGAGAAGTTGTTAAAGTTGAAAGGTATATTGACTGATCAATGTTGGTGCTGCAACAGCCATAATCATTGGGAAAGTGATGCTGCGGAATTTTTGCCAACCGTTGGCACCATCAATATAAGCAGCTTCGTAAAGATCGTTTGGAATAGATTGAAGAATCCCTAAAGTCAAAACGTAAATGTATGGGAATCCTAGCCAACCTTGCATCATAATCAAGGCAATTTAGTCCAAGTTGGGTCTGTTTTCCAAGGAATCAAAATGCCATCTAAGAATGGGAAGATCTTCGCAAACAATGGGATAACTTGTGCATTGATGGCACCGACACTATCGTTAAACATATTTGAGAAAGTTAAGATAGTGATGAAGGCTGGAACAGCCCATGGGAGCAAGAAGATAACCCCAAAGATTCGTTTTCCTTTTACGAATGGTTGGTTTGCAACAATAGCGGTCAAGATACCGAGTACGATTTGAAGAGTAGAAGCTGCGAGGGCCCAAATCAAGGTCCAGCCAAGAACCGATGTAAAGGCTGAGCGGAAGGTGCTCAAGGTCCACATATTAGTGAAGTTTGGAACCCGATCCAATCAAAGCAAGGTTGTTGGAGCGGTATGTTTGAAGTCGTAGTTGGTAAAGGCGATCATCAAAGTTACTAAAACTGGGAAGATAATCGCAAATGTCATAGCAATGTATGAAGGAATAATCAATAAATATGGGAAGCCATTTTCATAGATGGCTTGAACCATTTCTTTCAAAGGTTTTTGGAACGGCAATCCCGTTGTTGATGCGTTTAGCAACTGTTCCAGCATCCTTAATATTTAAGGCATAAAATAGGAAGTAAACAACAGTGATGATCAAGTGGAAGGCGCCACGAATCAAGATAAAGAGAGAATTATCTTGTCCACGGACGGTTCAAGTGTAACCATTTCGCTAATTCTCCAGCTCCAATTCCTAGAAATAGGCGAGAAAGAGAATGGTTACGGCAAGAAAATATAGCCTTTGGTTTTTTTGTTTGTTATAAATTTGCCCAAGACCCGGGATCAAAGAGAGCCACATAGCCTTTTTAGGGTTTTGTTCTGTAGTCATTCAAATCTCCTTATAATGTCCTTGCTAGAGAGCAAGAAGACAAGTCAGACAGTAAGTTGTGCTTGAAAATTGAACATAAGAGGTTGGGACTTTGTCTCCAACCTCTTACTCACACCTAAAAACTGTCTTATTTGCTACCGAATTTTTGTTCGATGGTTTCTTTAATCAATTTCACTGCATCGTCAGCAGATGTCTTTTGCAGATTTTTACCACTTACAGCATCGAAAAGCATAGTAGCAGCTGGATCCCAAACAGCACTCATTTCTGAGATATTTGGCATTGGTTGAGCATTCTTGAATTGATCAACAACGGCAGTTGTCAATTCATCGTTTTTTGCTAACCGCATATTTACGAGCTTCTGTGTTGGCAGGAACTTCATTGGTCTTGTCAAACAAAGCTTTTTGTTGGTCAGTACTTGTCAAGAAGTCAATGAATTTTTGAGCGCCATCAGGGTTTTCGCACCTGCAGGGATAACCCAAGCTTTACCACCACCAAAGGCAGAGTATTGTTTTCCGTTTGGAAGAGTTGGAATCGTTGCGACACCGTAGTTTACTTTAGCTTCTTTCAATGAAGCAGCTTTCCAAGGACCATCGATGATAGCAGCTGTTTTACCTTCTTGGAATTGTGTTTGGATGAAGTTAGCAGCAGCTTTTGTATCTTGCAAACCTTTTGGCCATTTAGCATACCAAGTTTTTGCATATTCGATACCATCGATAGAACCTTGGTTGTTCAATCCAATATCTTTAGGATCTGTACCGTCTTTACCAAACACATAACCGCCGTTACCTGAAAGTAAACCGTAAGTGTAGTAGAAGTTTGTCCAGTCAGCTAAGAAGGCAGTTGTTTTTACCAGGTTCGCTAGCGAAGTCGTACTTGCTATCTTTTGCAAGATTTTCAAGATCACCAAATGTTTTTGGAGCTTCGCTTACAAGATCTTTGTTATAGTAGAGAACCAATGTTTCGATGACAGCAGGTGCACCGTAAACTTTACCACCGTTTGTTACAAGAGCTTCAGTTGTTTTATCTGTATGGCTATCTTTGTTTAATGTCACTTCAGCCAATTGACCATCGCTACCAAGACCACCTACACGGTCGTATGGTGCCATCATTACGTCTGGAGCTTTTTTAGATTGGTTATCAAGAGAAAGGTTATCCAATCCACCAAGGGCATCACCAGTTTTGATTTTAATTTTACGCCATTTTCTTTTCAAAAGCTTTTGCAGCTTCTTCAACATAAGATTTGTAGCCTTTGTCTACATAGACGTTGATTTCTTTACTTGCCTCAGAAGAACCTGATGAGTTATTGCTACAAGCAGCAAGTAAGAAGCCGGCAAAACCAACTGTCAAGTACAGCAGCACTACGTAAAATTGTACGTTTCATGATTTATTCCTCCTAAAGAATAAAAAAAGATAATAATTAGAAACCGTTTTAGACAAACGTTTTCCTAAAACGTCTTAAGTATATCACAAGGCGAAAACGTTTGCAAGTAGTTTTACACAATTTTTTTAAAAATATTTTAATTCCGAACTTTCTTCTATAAAATGCATCAAATTTGTTGACATTAGCCAAAGGAAAGAATACACTAAGGGGTGAGGACATTCTGAAAAAAGTTAAAAAGTTTTTAAGAAATCCCTTGCAGAAAATAGGGAAAAAGTTTATAATAACATGGTACGCAAACGTTTTCGCAAAAATTGCGTAAACTGAGTTGCGCCTGTTCGATTTTTAACAAAGAGTAGAGCCGCTTGAGAGCTGGATACGACTCTGCAACGATACCCATACCGTGCACCGAATCGCAGGCTTCAAAGAAATAAAAAAAGGTGGTAACCCATGAAAAAACGTCAAAGTGGTGTTTTGATGCACATTTCTTCCCTTCCTGGACAATACGGGATCGGATCATTTGGACAATCAGCTTATGATTTTGTTGATTTCCTCGTTCGGACCAAGCAACGTTACTGGCAAATTTTGCCACTTGGTACAACTAGTTATGGAGATTCTCCATACCAATCTTTCTCAGCTTTTGCTGGGAACACTCATTTTATTGATTTCGATCTTTTGATCGAGCAAGGTTTGTTGACAGAAGCAGACCTTAAAGGAGTGGACTTTGGTCAAAATCCTACTCAAGTGGATTATGCAAAGGTTTTCGAACAACGTCGTCCCTTGCTTGAAAAAAGCAGTTGCGAATTTCTTAAAATCAAGTGATCAAAAAGAATTCCAAGCTTTTTGCGAAGCCAATGCTTCTTGGTTGGAGCTATTCGCAGAATACATGGCTATTAAAGAATACTTTGATTTGAAAGCTTGGACAGAGTGGCCAGATGCAGCTATTCGTGCGCGTGAGCCAAAAGCTTTGGCTAAATACCGTGAAGAATTGGCTGATAAATTGACTTACCATCGTGTAACTCAATTCTTCTTCTTCCAACAATGGTTGGCCTTGAAAGCTTATGCCAACGACCACCACATTGAAATTGTGGGAGATATGCCAATCTATGTAGCGGAAGATTCAAGCGACATGTGGGCTAATCCTCATCTCTTCAAAACAGATGAAAACGGGAAAAGCAACTTGCATCGCAGGATGCCCGCCAGATGAGTTCTCAGCAACTGGTCAACTTTGGGGGAACCCAATCTATGACTGGGAAGCAATGGACAAAGATGGCTACCAATGGTGGATTGAACGCTTGCGTGAAAGCTTCAAGATCTATGACATCGTTCGGATCGACCACTTCCGTGGTTTCGAATCATACTGGGAAATCCCTGCTGGTTCTGAAACTGCAGCACCAGGTAAATGGGTCAAAGGTCCTGGCTACAAACTCTTTGCAGCCGTGAAGGAAGAGCTCGGTGATTTGAACATCATCGCTGAGGACCTTGGCTTCATGACAGACGGAGTCATCGAACTTCGTGAACGCACTGGCTTCCCAGGAATGAAGATTCTTCAATTCGCCTTCAATCCTGACGATGAAAGTATCGATAGCCCTCACTTGGCACCAAACAACTCTGTGATGTACACTGGAACACATGATAACAACACAGTTCTTGGATGGTACCGCAATGAAATCGACGATCCAACTCGTGAGTATCTTGCTCGTTATACCAACCGGAAAGAGTACGAATCTGTACCGCATGCTATGCTTCGCACCGTCTTTGCTTCCGTCAGCTTCATGGCGATTGCTACGATGCAAGACTTGCTCGAGTTGGATGGTTCAGCTCGGATGAACTTCCCATCAACTCTTGGTGGTAACTGGTCATGGCGGATGACAGAGGATCAATTGACTCCAGCTGTCGAGCAAGAATTGCTTGATTTCACAACGATCTATCGTCGTGAAACAAAGACTTGAAAAAAGAAGTTACGAAAGCAAAAAATAATTTCCCCCTATTAAAAAAATTGTTGAAACAAAGGAGACTCCCTAACATGGAATCATTACAAAAATATGTGATTGATCATCATCAAAAACAATTGCTGAATGTTCAAATGAAGAATTGTACCTTGCTTTGCTTAATTACACCAAGCAAGCAAGTGCCCAAAAGAAAATTAAATACTGGTAAGAAAAAAGTTTACTATATCTCAGCTGAGTTCTTGATCGGTAAACTCTTGTCTAACAACTTGATCAACTTGGGTCTTTACGACGATGTCAAAAAAGAATTGTCAGATGCTGGTAAAGACTTGATCGAAGTCGAAGAAGTGGAATTGGAACCATCACTTGGTAACGGTGGTTTGGGACGTTTGGCAGCCTGCTTTATCGACTCTATTTCAAGCCTTGGTTTGACAGGGATGGGGTTGGTTTGAACTACCACTTTGGTTTGTTCCAACAAGTATTTAAAAAACAACCAACAAGAAACGATTCCAAACGCATGGTTGACTGATCAAAAGCTGGCTCGTTCGTTCAAGTCGTAGCTACTAAAGTGCCATTTGCACACTTCACATTGACTTCTACCCTTTATGATATCGACGTACCTGGTTACAAGATCGATACCAAGAACCGTTTGCGTTTGTTCGACTTGGATTCAGTTGATTCATCTATTATTGAAGATGGTATTAACTTTGATAAGACAGATATCGCTCGCAACTTGACCTCTTCTTGTACCCAGATGATAGTAACCGTCAAGGGGAATTGCTCCGTATCTTCCAACAATACTTCATGGTATCAAATGGTGCACAATTGATCATCGACGAAGCCATCGAAAAAGGAAGCAACTTGCATGACCTTGCTGACTATGCTGTTGTCCAAATCAACGATACTCACCCATCAATGGTCATCCCTGAATTGATCCGTCTTTTGACAGAACGTGGTATTGGAATGGATGAAGCCATCTCTATCGTTCGTAGCATGACGGCTTACACTAACCACACAATCCTTGCAGAAGCCCTTGAAAAAATGGCCACTTGAATTCTTGCAAGAAGTGGTTCCTCACTTAGTTCCAATCATTGAAGAATTGACCGCCGTGTTCGCGCTGAATACAAAGATCCAGCTGTTCAAATCATCGATGAGAATGATCGCGTACACATGGCACACATGGATATCCACTATGGATACAGTGTAAACGGGGTGGCAGCACTTCACACAGAAATCTTGAAGAATTCTGAGTTGAAAGCCTTCTACGACATTTACCCTGAAAAATTCAACAACAAAACGAACGGGATCACTTTCCGTCGTTGGCTCATGCATGCTAACCCAACCTTGTCACACTACTTGGATGATATCCTCGGACGTGACTGGCACCATGACGCATCTAAATTGGAAGACCTTCTTTCATATGAAGATAAAGATGCCGTCAAAGCAAAATTGGAAAACATCAAGTCACACAACAAACGCAAATTGGCTCGTTTCTTAAAAGACCATCAAGGTGTGGAAATCAATCAAATTCTATCTTTGATACCCAAATCAAACGTCTTCACGAATACAAACGTCAACAAATGAACGCTTTGTACGTGATCCACAAATACTTGGACATCAAAGCCGGAAATATCCCTGCTCGCCCAATCACTGTTCTCTTTGGTGGTAAAGCAGCTCCTGCCTACACCATTGCACAAGATATCATCCACTTGATCCTTTGCTTGTCTGAAGTGATTGCAAACGATCCAGCAGTAGCTCCACACTTGCAAGTTGTTATGGTAGAAAACTACAACGTAACTGCTGCAAGCTACTTGATCCCAGCTAGCGATATTTTGAGCAAATCTCTCTTGCTTCGAAAGAAGCTTCAGGTACTGGTAACATGAAATTCATGTTGAATGGTGCATTGACACTTGGTACGATGGATGGAGCCAACGTGGAAATCGCTGAATTGGTTGGACGTGACAACATCTACATCTTCGGTGAAGATTCAGAAACGGTTATCGATCTTTATGCCAAATCAGCATACAAATCATCGGACTTCTATGAACGTGAAGCTATCAAACCATTGGTTGACTTCATCGTGAGCGATGCTGTTCTTGCAGTAGGTAAGAAAGAACGCTTGGAACGTCTTTACAACGAATTGATCAACAAAGACTGGTTCATGACTCTCCTTGACTTGAAGACTACATTGTCACCAAAGAACGTATGTTGGCTGACTACGAAGACCGTGATGCATGGTTGGATCAAGTCATCGTTAACATTGCTAAAGCAGGATTCTTCTCATCTGACCGTACGATCGCTCAGTACAATGAAGATATCTGGCACTTAAACTAATCATTAGTTGTTAGACCAAGGTTCTTAGGACCTTGGTCTTTTTTCATTTCTTGTTATTTGGGAAGAAAAAGGAAGGAATTTAAAGAATGGACACTTCTGTAAACAGTGTTGTTTTTTTGAATTTTTCCGATCCGGCAGGGAAAAAATTACATAATTTTTTATTTTAACCTTCAAATCTAATCTATTGGTATAAAAAAATACTTCCCCTAAAAAAAGCCTTCCGGTGAAATTTATAAAAGAGAAACAGGGATGAAAATCCTTGAAAATAAAGGATTTTTCACAGGTTCTTACATATATTTTCAACCAAAAGATGGGGAAGGCAAGGAAGGTTTGGGGATTCAAGTTGTTAAATATTTAAAGTAAAATAAAAAATTAAATTGACAAATAAATAAAAATGGTTGATTGTGATACAATAGAGTTAACTGGCAGTAGCATATTTTTGCCTCTACAGTGAGATTTTTTTAAACATAAACAAAAAGGAGAGTTTTGAAAATGAAAAGCTATCGTGAACATGTTTCGAAGCAGGAAAAATTTTCAATTCGTAAGTTATCAGTCGGTGTTGTTTCATTGGCCATCGCTGGATTGGCTACTGTTAATACCTACGGAGCAGAAGTGAAAGCAGATGAAGCAACAGCGCCTGCAACTGAAGCGACTACTACGGATACAGCAACAAGCGATGCAGCTGTTTCAACAAGTTCTAAGTTGACATCTACAACTGTGACAGAAGGAAATAAAACAGTTACGACGACTTATGTAGAATCACCAGAACTTGAAAAGAAAAGCTGATGCGGCTACAGAAGGTGTGACCGTTACAGAAGAAGCTGAAAAAAGTCCAACCATCTATCGCAGCAGCAGAAGCAGATAATAAAGCTCAAACAGCTGAAATCAACACAGTAGTTGATAACTACAAAAAGGCAAAAGCGGAGTATGAAGCAAAATCTCAAGAAATCACATTGATTGAAAAGAGAAAATGCAGAAGCAGAAGCGGCTTACAAGAAACAAGTAGAAGACTACAAAACCCAACAAGCAGCTTATGATAAAGCTTTAGGAGAGTACAATGCTAAAAAGGGCAGCCTACGATGCTAAAGTAGCAGAAAAGCAGCAGCAGATAAGGCCAATGCAGAAGCAAAAAGCTAAGTATGAAGCAGAAATGGCTGTTTACAATACAGCGAAAGCGCAATATGACAAAGATTTACAAGAATATCAAGCTAAGAAAACGCAATACGACCAAGATAAAGCAGCTTATGATCAATTGGTAGCGAAGAAGGCAGAAGAAGATGCTGCTAAGGACTCAATACGAAGCTGATCTTGCAAAATACAATGTAGAAAAGTACAGTACGAAAATGATTATATTGCTTATCAAAAGAAATTAGCTGAATACGAAGTTGCCAAAAAACAATATACGGACGCGAAACAAGCATACGACAAAATATATGACAGACAATGCGTATGCTGACCTTTAAAAATGTTTCAAATGTTAAAGATTTGACCTTCCAACGTGAAGGTGGTGCAACTCACACCATTGACGGCATCAGCACTTATCTTACTCTGATGCTCAAGCTCGTTTAAATACAAGCAATGTACACCAATATGATTCCAATAAATTAGAAACTGCAGATATTGTAGCAACCAGTCCTTGGGCGAATAATGAGACTGAATTTATTCAAATTAAGGAAGGCGACAAATTTGTTGTAACTTATGACAATTTGAATCAGTCAAGCATGCGTGAAAATACGGATATGCATCCAATCAAGCGAGTGATATATCGCTATGAAATTTTGAGTCTTCCATCAAATGACGGTAAAGGAATTGCAGCCGTTAGCTCAGACCCAACTGTAACCCTTACAGTCGGTGCTTCAACAGACCAAAATAAACCCGTTAAAGTTGCTGTAGATGTTGAATTCTATGATGGTAATGGCAATAAGTTTGATTTGACACAACACAATGCGATTGTTGCTTTGAACTCTCTCAACCACTGGACAGGTGCTTCCTATGTCGATAGTGGAGACAAACCTCGTGCCCTTACAGTAGAAGCCAAAGATAAAGATGGCAACACTGTTCGTGGAACTTGGGATCCATATGCAGATGGTTCATCCATGAGCATTGAAAACAATGAAGTGAAGATTAAAAACAGGAAAAGCAGACTTTGGTACTGCAACTGTTTCCATTTCAGCAGACAACCCTCTCAAAATTGTGACTCAGAAATATGGTTATGTTAAAGATGACACAGGTAAATGGGTTCCTGGTACGACACCTGAGAAGGAAGAAGTAACGGATGCGTTAACTGTAAATGCTTCGGGTTCAGGAAGTGTTCATTCTATTGGTACAGAAGAATTTACCTTTGAAGGTAAGGATGATGTTATCGGATCATACAAAGTAGATGCAACTACAGGTCAAATTACGTTCACACCTAAGAAGAAATTTGAAACAGTGGAACACCAAGAGTCTGTAAATGTTGGAAATAATAAATTTATTCCAATTCCAAACTCAAGTGTTTCTTATGATGCTGCTACTAAAGAAGTGACTTCCTTTTCAAAGATAACCAATATATTGAACATGGATCTGTCTTTAACGGTGAATCTTCAACAACTCTTGAAGGTTGGGATAATCCATCTTCTCCATACCTCTATTATGGTGGAGCAGGCTTGAAGATGTCAGATGGACACTTAGTCTTTACGGCTAATGGTGCCAATGCGGCTGGTCAACCAACGGTTTATTGGTTTGCCATCAACTCAAATGTAGGTCTTCCTAAAAGAGCCAGGAGAAGAACCGAAAGAGCCAACAAAACCAACAGAACCAAAGGCTCCAACTCCACCAACGATTACAGTGGAAAATCTACCTGCAGAGCCAACGAAACCAGAAGAACCTAAATCACCAACTCCGCCAACAGCACCTAACTACACTGTGATTACGGTCGATGTGGAGGAACCAAAATCACCAACTCCACCAACAGAGCCAACCCCACCGACTCCTGAAGTTGTTCCAAATACGAATCCGGTGAAACCGGAAGCTGAAGTGAAATGGCATAAGAATAAAGTGGTAACGGAAACAGATATTCCAACCCCACCAACGCCAGTTCCTCCAACTCCACCAACACCATATAACCCACCAACACCAATTGTTCCACCTACACCAATTGTTCCACCAACCCAGAGGTTCCAACAAAACCAACTCCTGAAGTTCCGGAACAACCTGTAGAACCTGCGCAACGCCAAACACCTGCGCTTCCAAATACAGGTACAGAAAGCTCAACTGCAGCTGTTCTTGCAGGTGCGATGGCTGGATTGCTTGGATTGGGTCTTGCACGCAAGAAAAAAGAAGATTAATTCTTATTTCTTTCGTCCATTCATCTAAATAAAGAAAGTCAGAAGGCAAGTCCTTCTGACTTTTTGATGGGAGTGATGACCAAATAGTTGAGAAATAGAACAGAATAGTTTTTGGATAAGGAGAGGAAATGGCTTTTATAGACCAAATCGTGTCGAAATGAAGCAGAATAGAAATGGATGACACAAGAAGAAGAGAATGAGGTATACTGGTGGTGTTCGAATGAAAGTTTATAGGACTCCGTTATATCTCTAATTATTCCAATTATACAGTTGCGATGTCTTTTTCATCTTTTGCACACATTATTTTCCAAATGAATTTCATTTGAACGTATCAGTGGTCAGGCGAGTGCTTCCACTGGTTTGAGGCGCTTGCCTTTCTATCTGTATCGCGATATAATAGGGTGTAAGAAATGAAAAGGAGTTTGTATGAAAAAAGAAACCCATCTATCTGTATATCCTGTTATTTTTCTCTACGGTTGGAACCCTGACTTCAGCTGTCTCAACCTTTGGAGCTTCAAAGAGTTTTGAACTGACAGATGATTTTGCTAAACAACTTGGTTTAACAACGGCTCAAGACAAGGCGGACTATGTGACATATTATGAGAAATCAGCCCAACTCAATCAGTCTCCACTAACCTTTTTATTTGTTTCCCTGATTCTGATTGCCTTACTGGCAACTTTCTATTTCCTCTTTATGAAGCAGGATCTGTTAACAGCCCATTATATTTACATGGGGCAGATTTTATTAAGTCAAGCCTTCTCTTGCTATAATTATTTTGCAGGGCGTCCGCTATTGGCTAGTTTTTCAAACCCGTCCCTTCGTCAACGATATCTAGCATCTTCGTCCATTGCTTTGTTGCTCTTGACTGCTTTATCTCTTCTCTTCCTTGGAATTGTTTTGTATAAAACCTTGCGTTTGAGAAAAGCTCAAGCTACGGCATAATAGATAAGTTTGAATGGAGCTCTCTTAGAGGATAAGAGAGCTTCTTGATTGGAGAAAAAAGATGAAAGTATCCTTTGTTTATATTAGTCTGAGTGGGAATACAGAGAGTTTTGTCCGCCGCTTAAGTGACTATTTGCTGGAAGCCCATCCGGACTTGAAATCGAGAAAGTGCATGTGAAAGACATGGTCAAAGAGGGCCAGTCCTTCTTTGAAATGACCAATCCTTTTATCACTTTTTTGCCTACCTATTTGGAGGGTGGAAATGGTGTTGACAATGGCGATGTGGAAATTTTGACGACAGATGTTGCGGATTTTATTGCTTATGGAGACAATGCCAGCAAGTGCTTAGGAGTGGTTGGATCAGGCAATCGGAATTTTAACAATCAATATTGTTTAACCGCTAAGCAATACAGCCAACGCTTTGGTTTCCCCATGTTAGCCGATTTTGAAATGCGGGGGATGTTGGGAGATATTAAAAAGTAGCCGCCATTGTAGAAGATTTGTATCATCTTTTAAAATAAAAGAGTGGGACAGAAATCGGTAATTCGTTAGAATTCGATTTCGTCGTCCCACCTCCGCACAGTTGAGTAGGGCTGTAAAAGCTGATGAAATCAGCGTAGTAGAGGCCACCCAACCACTGCGTCTTGCTCGACAATCCAAAATAATTGAGAGGCTAGGACTTTGTCCCAGCCTCTTATTTGTTGCGACTGAATAGAAGAGGAGTCACATTTTATATGACTCCTCTTCTATGGCTTATTTTAATTTTTCTGTGATTTCTTTAGCAAGTAGGAGCCCTAATCGATAGTCCTTGTTGATGGCATGAATGACATCGTTGATGTTATCGGTCTGTTGGATTTTTTCCTTGATACTCTTTTTGAAGTCTTGGTCTTTCAAGAGTTGCTCTTGTAAGAGCCGTTGTAGTTTTTCTCTTTCGTACTTGTTAAATAAAAAGAGGATCACTAAACTGATGAGGATTAAGATGTAAACGGTTTGATTCATAGATTTCTCCTGTATATAAAGGATCTGAAATGTAGAGAATGAAAGGCATTGGACATGAGAAAAGGAGTGAGAAAGAACTAAATTGAATCGCATTTAGTTTCTCCTCTCACTCCCATAAGAGATGTTCTACTTATCAATCATAGATAAGAAATTACATTTTCTCAGGTGCTTCGACACCAAGTAAGCGAAGGGCTTCTTTTAAGACTACTGCTGTTGAGTAGCTAAGAGCAAGACGGCTATCGCGTTCTGGGCTTTCATCCAAGATACGAGTGTGCGCATAGTATTTGTTGAAGGCTTGAGCCAAGTTGATAGCATATTTTGCGATCAAGGATGGATCATAGTTTTCAGCAGCACGTTTCACCACACGAGAGAAGTCTTGGAGAAGCTTGATGATTTCCCAGCTTTCAGGGTCGCTCAAGCTGTAAGTTGCATCTGTTGATGGAGTGAAGTTGGCTTTGCGAAGGATGGATTGATACGAGCATAAGCGTATTGAACGTAAGGTCCAGTTTCTCCTTCAAAGGATACCATGGCTTCGAGGTCGAAGTCATACCCATTGCGACGGTCTGTCTTCAAATCGTAGAATTTAACCGCACCAACACCGACTGCATGTGCCACTTCTTCCTTGTTTTCAAGTTCAGGTTCTTCTCTTCGATCTGAGCTTTGGCACGAGAGATGGCTTCTTGAAGAGTTGGTTCGAGAAGGATGATATTTCCTTTACGAGTTGACAATTTTTGGCGGTTTTTGTCACCAAACCAAAGTCAACGTGAACCATATCGTCGCTCCAGTCAAATCCCATTTTCTTCAAAACAGCTTTCAACTGACGGAAGTGGTTAGATTGTTCTTGACCTACAGCATAGATGTTTTTCACAAAGTTGTAAGTCCGTGCACGGTAGATAGCGGTTGCGATATCACGCGTGATGTAAAGAGTGGCACCGTCTGATTTCTTAATCATAGCTGGTGGAAGGTTGACATCATCGAGCTCAACGATGCTAGCACCCTTAGACTCTTTCAACAAGCCTTTTTCTTCAAGAATTTGGACAGCTTCATCCATCTTGTCATTGTAGAAAGCTTCTCCGTTTAAGCTGTCAAATTCAACACCGAGGAGTTTGTAGATACGGTTGAATTCTACCAAGCTTTCGTCACGGAACCATTGCCACAACTCAGTCGCTTCTGGATCTCCATCTTCCAATTTCTTGAACCAGAGACGTCCTTCATCATCAAGCTCAGGATCGTTTTCGATTTCAGCGTTGATCCGAACGTAAAGTTTTAGCAATTCATCGATTGGGTTGGCTTCGACAGCTTCCTTGCTACCCCATTTTTTTGTAAGCCACCATCAAGAGACCGAACTGTTTACCCCAGTCACCCAAGTGGTTGATTTTAATCGTGTTGTAGCCCATTTTGCGGAAGATGTTTGAAAGAGCATCCCCGATAACGGTTGAGCGCAAGTGACCAACTGAGAATGGTTTTTGCGATATTTGGACTTGAAAGGTCGATGGTAATGTTTTGGCCATGACCTTCGTCTTGTTGACCATAGTCTGCACCTGCTTCGATGACGGATTTGATTACTTGATCAGAGATCTTAGATTTGTCTAAGAAGAAGTTCACGTAAGGTCCAGTTGCAACGACTTTTTCGAAGGCGCTTTGGTCGATCTTTTCAGCAATATCTGCAGCGATTGCTTGAGGAGCCTTGCGTTCCACTTTTGCAAGTGAGAAGGCTGGAAAAGCAATGTCACCAAGATCAGATGATTTTGGTTGTTCAAGCAAGTTTAAAATAGCATCTTGGTCAAGAGAGTCAATCACTTTGGCCAATTCACTAGCAATGAGTTCTTTATTGTTCATATTAGCTCCTTAGTCCTTTTTTAACTATTATTTTAACACAATTCTGAGCGAATTTTCAATTTTTTGGTATAATTTAAAGTATATTTATTCAAAAGTGGAGGTCCAATGAAAAAGACAGAACGTCACCTTTTGATTCAACAAATGATTCGAAATGAAAAATTGTCGACTCAAAAAGAGATTCAGGATCGATTAGAAGCAAAAGGAATTGCTGTAACGCAAACAACTCTGTCACGAGATTTGCGAGATCTGGGTCTAGTCAAGGTGAAACGAAAAGACCAGTTGTATTATATTTTGCCAAATGAGCCTGAGGTGGCAGAGATTTATATTATGTTGTCCAGTCACGCCAAGTCTGTCTCACGAGCAGAATTCACTTTGGTTTTGCGGACAGAGCTAGGAGAAGCAGCTCTCTTGGCCAATGGTGTAGATGAAATGTCAGATGAGCGTATTTTGGGAACAGTAGCAGGGGCCAATACCCTCTTGATTGTTTGTCGAGACCAAGAGGCAGCCATTGAAATTCAAAATGAAATTTTAGGGATGATGCAGTAATCAAGCCCCGTTGAGATGTCAAAAGGAGGAAGATAGTGAGCTATCTACTCCTGTTTTCATCTATGGAGCTTGCGTCAGAAAATGATGCAAGAGTAAGGAATAAAGAAGTATGGCAGTAGAGAAAATATCCCTGGAATGCAGCAGTATCTAGATATCAAAAAAGACTATCCGGATGCCTTTTGCTGTTTCGAATGGGAGATTTTTACGAATTATTTTATGAAGATGCAGTGAATGCAGCTCAAATTTTAGAGATTTCCTTAACCTCACGGAATAAAAATGCAGAGAATCCGATTCCCATGGCGGGTGTTCCCTACCACTCGGCCCAGCAGTATATTGATGTTCTCATCGAACAGGGGTATAAGGTAGCGATCGCGGAACAAATGGAAGATCCCAAAGAAGCCAAGGGGGTCGTTAAGCGGGAAGTCGTACAGGTGATTACGCCGGGTACAGTGGTGGATTCGACCAAGCCAGATAGTGAGAACAACTTCCTGGTTGCTTTGGATCGTTCAGGAAATGAGTATGGGCTAGCCTATATGGATCTGGTGACAGGGGAGTTTCAGGTGACGACCCTCAATGACTTTAGCATGGTTTGTGGAGAAATCCGCAATTTACGTGCGCGTGAGGTGGTCCTGGGTTATGAGTTGCCAGAACAGGAAGAGCGTGTGTTTGTTAGCCAGATGAATCTCTTGCTGTCACATGTAGAGACGGCGCTCGACGATGTTCAACTCTTAGGGGATCAGTTGAGTGAGCTAGAAAAGAAAACGGCTGGAAAACTTCTCCAGTATGTCTACCAGACACAAATGCGGGGAATTGAGCCACCTCAAAAAGCCCATCATTATGAGATTTGCGATTTCTTGCAGATGGACTTTGCGACCAAGGCTAGTCTTGATTTGACAGAGAATGCGCGGACTGGGAAGAAACATGGTAGCTTGTATTGGTATTTGGATGAAACCAAGACGGCCATGGGCGGTCGTTTGTTGCGGTCCTGGATTCAGAAACCCTTAGTCGATTTGAAACGGATTCGAGAGCGCCAGGACATCATTCAGGTCTTTATGGATCATTTCTTTGAACGGAGCGATTTGACCGACAGTCTCAAAGGGGTCTATGACATTGAACGCTTAGCGAGTCGTGTTTCCTTTGGCAAGATCAATCCTAAGGATCTCTTGCAGCTAGGGAGATACTCTGGGGCATGTGCCGACGATCAAGTCGATTCTACTGGGGATTGGTGATCCAGTCTTAGATGTCTTAATTGCACGCTTGGATGAACTTCCTGAATTGCACCGCTTGATTACCTCAGCTATTGCTCCGGAAGCGTCTGCTGTTATTACGGAGGAAATATCATCCGAACTGGGTTTGACGAGCAATTGGATCAGTATCGTGTCGTTCTTCGGGATGGTACTGGTTGGATTGCTGAGATTGAAGCCAAGGAGCGCGAAGCCAGTGGCATTACCGGTCTTAAAAATCGATTATAACAAGAAGGATGGCTACTATTTCCATGTCACCAATTCTCAATTGAACCACGTTCCTGCTCATTTTTTCCGCAAGGCGACCTTGAAAAATTCAGAACGTTTTGGTACGGAGGAATTGGCACGTATCGAAGGAGATATGCTAGAGGCGCGTGAGAAGTCTGCTAATCTGGAATATACGATTTTTATGCGGATTCGGGAAGAAGTTGGAAAAGTATATCCAACGTCTGCAACAGTTAGCTCAGGCGATTGCGACGGTTGATGTTTTACAAAGTTTAGCCAGTGTCGCTGAGTCGCAACAGTTGAATCGTCCCTTCTTTCATGAAGAGCGACGAATCGCGATCGACAAAGGTCGTCATCCAGTTGTTGAAAAAGTGATGGGAGCCCAGTCCTATATTCCTAATAGCATCTTTATGGATGAAGAACGGGATATTCAGCTGATTACGGGGCCAAATATGAGCGGGAAGTCTACCTATATGCGCCAATTGGCGATCATTGTGATTCTTGCCCAAATTGGCTCTTATGTTCCAGCGCAAAGGGCTGAATTGCCAATCTTTGATGCGATTTATACCCGGATCGGAGCTGCTGATGACCTGGTATCGGGTCAGTCTACCTTTATGGTGGAAATGATGGAGGCCAATCATGCCATTCGCAAGGCAACGCCTCAGTCCTTGATTTTATTTGATGAGTTGGGACGGGGAACGGCGACCTATGATGGGATGGCCCTCGCCCAGTCCATCATCGAATACATTCACGATCGAACCGGTGCCAAAAACCTTGTTTGCAACCCACTACCATGAGTTGACGGCACTCTCAGAGACCTTGTCCCGTTTGGAAAATGTTCATGTTGCGACCTTGGAGCGAGATGGTCAGGTTACCTTCTTTTGCACAAGATTGAACCTGGCCCAGCAGATAAGTCCTATGGGATTCACGTGGCCAAGATCGCTGGTTTGCCAGAAGAATTGCTGAAGCGGGCGGATGCGATTTTGACCAAGCTCGAAGGACAAGCCCAGCAAGTACCGCTTTGTGGATGCAACTCCTAAAAAGGAAGTACCTTCGCAGGTTGCTGAACAAATGTCCCTCTTTGAGGAGGAGGCAGAAAATACGGTGATCACAGAATTGAAGAATCTGGATCTCTACAATATGACTCCCATGGAAGTCATGATGGCAGTCGCCGAATTGAAAAAGAAATTGTAAAAGAAGATCCTCGTAATAGCGAGGATCTTTTCTCTTAGTGGTTAGCAATGCTTTGGTTGATTTCTTGGACTTGTTTTTTATAAAAATGATGGGAGACCAACCAGATGATCACGTAAACGAGGGTGAATTCGACAACGAGTGAGAGAGGTAAAATCCGAGTCGTGCTGGAAACCAGCCGGCTAACGTAGCTAGGGGAATAAAGCCAAGCAACATGAGTAGGTAATGGCTCAGAGTAGCCCGTAAGAGGCTCCAGTCTTTTTGAAAGAGGAGACTTCCGAAGCTAAAGAGGACCCCAATCGCACCCCAAACGAGAGCACAATAGAGCATGACCAGTGAGCCGTGAACATGATGCAAGAACATCCAGCGGCCGACTGTAGAGTTGGGACTTAAGGAAGGTACAACTCAGGTGAGAAGAGATAGGAAAAAGAAGATGGATAGGATGAGCCTGATGAAAATCCCTTTCAGGGCGTCAGAAAAAGATTGTTTTAGCATGATAATTTCTCCTTAATGGCTTTCAAGTAACGGAGGAGGTAGGTCAGACTCCCGTTTTTAAGATAGATTTGCACCGATCCTCCACTGGTAAAGTGCAGGTGATCGATTTCTTTTGTGTTGATAATTTCAGATTGGGAAATTTTGAGAAAGCAGGTCGGCAAGTCTTCAGATAGCTGATAGAGTGGTCCAGTCAGAATAAATTGATCTGTCATGGTCTCACCAATCACTTGCCGATTTTCAATGTAAAAACGTTGGAATAGCTGGCTTTCGATCAGGTAAGCCTCCCCATCCTTTTTGGCACGTAAGCGCCCTTTTTGATCCAATTCTTCCACAAAGTCACGGATTTTCTCTACACGCGTAGATAGTGTAGGTGCTGTAATCGTCACCGCTTCTTCTTGGAAGTGGGAATCAATGTGTACTTCTACTTTCATAAGATATTTTCTCCCTCCTTTAGGTAAAGTCGGTTAGCCTGCTAGCCCGGCTCCTTCTTTACACTACTATTAAACACTTTTTCCAAAGGGAAGACAAGGGATTTGTCTATGTGGTCATTTTCTTTGCCTATGCGGTTTTTAAGGAAGAAGATGGGCCAGCCTCTATTTTTTAAGAAAGGAGTCTTGTGGATCTGTGGTATAATAGAGCTACATGTATCGGTGAAAAAATAGGTAAAGGAGCAGACATGTCACAGATTATTGAATTGCCAGAAGTCCTAGCCAATCAGATTGCGGCAGGTGAAGTGATTGAACGACCTGCTAGCGTGGTCAAGGAATTGGTTGAAAACTCGATCGATGCTGGAGCTAGCCAGATCGTTGTTGAAATCGAAGAAGCAGGATTGAAGTCGATTCGGATTACAGACAATGGGGAAGGAATTGCGCACGATGAGGTCGCTTTGGCCCTCCGTCGACATGCGACCAGTAAGATCAAGAGTCAAGCGGATCTCTTTCGTATTCGAACGCTTGGTTTTCGTGGTGAGGCAATGCCATCCATTGCTTCTGTCAGTATTCTAACCCTTCTAACTGCACAAGAAGGAGCTGCCCACGGACCAAATTGGTCGCAAAGGGTGGCGAAATTGAGGAAGTGGAGCCAGCGACAAGCCCCTGTCGGGACCAAGATCACAGTGGAAGATCTCTTTTTAATACCCCTGCTCGTCTCAAGTATTTAAAGAGCCAGCAGGCAGAGCTATCCCATATCGTGGATATTCTCAACCGCTTGAGCTTGGCCCATCCTGAGATTGCCTTTACCTTGATCAATGATAGAAAAGAAATGACCAAAACAGCGGGGACGGGTAATCTCCGGCAAGCGATTGCGGGTGTCTATGGCCTTGCGTCTGCTAAGAAGATGGTAGCCATTGAAAATCGCGATCTAGATTTTGAAGTGACGGGCTTTGTGTCTTTGCCTGAATTGACTCGTGCCAATCGCAATTACATCAGCCTCTTTATCAACGGCCGTTACATCAAGAATTTCTTGCTCAATCGGGCTATTTTAGACGGTTACGGTAGTAAACTCATGGTGGGCCGCTTCCCACTTGCGATCATTAATATCCAGATCGATCCTTACTTAGCGGATGTCAATGTTCACCCTACTAAGCAAGAGGTTCGTATCTCCAAAGAACGAGAACTAATGGCCTTGATTTCGCAAGCGATTGCGAACGCTTTGAAAGAGCAGGACTTGATTCCAGATGCTCTAGAAAATCTAGCCAAGTCGACCATCCGCCGAACAGAAAAGCCAGTACAGACAACCCTTCCTTTAAAAGAAAAACCGACTCTATTATGATCGAGAAAGTCAAGATTTCAAGCTTCGGCCAGAGGTGGCAGATCCTCAACTTCCTCTAACAGATGAGCTAACTGCTGATTCGATAAGCCAAGAAAATCCAGTAGAAAAACCGACAAGCGCGATCAAGTTTGCGGAAAGAAAGACTGCGGTTTATGATGAACTGGATCACCCAGAGTTAGATCTGGCTAGTCTAGACAAGGCCTATGACAAGCTGGAGGGAGAGGAAGCATCGACCTTCCCAGAGTTGGAATATTTTGGACAGATGCATGGGACCTATCTCTTTGCTCAAGGCAATGGTGGCCTATATATCATTGACCAGCACGCGGCCCAAGAGCGGGTCAAATACGAAGAATACCGGGAGAGCATCGGGGATGTGGACGGCAGTCAGCAACAACTGCTGGTGCCTTATATCTTTGAGTTCCCTACAGACGATCTGATCCGCCTGCAACAGCGCAAGCACCTTTTAGAAGAAGTGGGCGTCTACTTAGAAGAATACGGAGCTAACCAGTTGATCTTGCGGGAGCATCCGATCTGGATGAAGGAAGAAGAGATCGAGTCGGGCATCTATGAGATGTGTGACATGCTCCTCTTGACCAAGGAAGTGTCCATCAAGAAATACCGGGCTGAGTTGGCTATCATGATGTCTTGCAAACGCTCCATCAAGGCCAACCACACACTGGACGATTACTCGGCACGCGACCTCATCTACCAATTGTCTCAATGTGATAACCCTTATAACTGCCCTCATGGCCGTCCGGTCTTGGTTAACTTCACTAAGTCGGATATGGAAAAGATGTTCCGACGCATTCAGGAAAATCACACCAGTCTGCGGAATTGGGCAAATATTAATCAAACAATAAAGGAAGATTATGTACGAATACATTAAAGGAATCTTAACAAAAATCACCGCCAAATACATCGTGGTAGAAACAGCTGGAATAGGCTATCTCTTGCATGTGGCCAATCCCTATGCCTACTCTGGCAAAATGAATCAAGAGGTACAAGTCTACCTGCACCAAGTGGTCCGTGAAGATGCCCACCTTCTTTATGGTTTTGCAAACCGAAGAAGAGAAACAGCTCTTTTTAAACTTGATCTCAGTCTCTGGGATTGGACCTGTCTCAGCTTTGGCTATCATTGCTGCGGATGACAATGCAGGCCTTGTCCAAGCCATCGAAAGCAAGAATATCACCTACTTGACCAAGTTTCCGAAGATCGGTAAGAAAACAGCCCAACAGATGGTCTTGGATCTGGAAGGTAAGATCAATCTTGATCTAGAAGATGCACCGGCTCAGTCCAAAGCCAAAGTTGCAGAAGAAAACCAAGCCCTTGAAGAAGCTATGGAAGCCATGTTGGCATTGGGCTACAAGGCAACGGAACTTAAGAAAATTAAGAAATTCTTTGAAGGAACTTCTGATACTGCTGAAAACTACATCAAGTCTGCCCTGAAGATGTTGGTCAAATAGGAGAGGTTCCTATGCCAAAACGTTGTGGCTGGGTCAAAATGACCAATCCGCTCTATGTAGCCTACCACGATGAAGAATGGGGTCGGCCCCTCCATGATGACCAGGCCCTTTTGAGTTGCTCTGTATGGAGACTTATCAGGCCGGTCTATCTTGGGAAACGGTGCTCAATAAACGTCAGGCTTTCCGAGAATCTTTTCATGGTTACCACCTTCAAGCTGTTGCAGAGATGTCGGATGAGGAGTTGGAAACTTTGTTAGACAATCCAGCCATCATCCGAAATCGTGCCAAGATCTTTGCGACACGGGCCAATGCTCAGGCCTTTTACAAGTCCAGGCGGAATTTGGCACCTTTGATGCCTATCTTTGGTCTTTTGTCGAGGGAAAACCATCGTCAATGATGTTCCAGATTACAGTCAAGCACCAGCGAAGACAGCTCTTTCTGAGAAGCTAGCCAAGGACCTCAAAAAAGCGTGGTTTTAAGTTCACCGGACCAGTCGCAGTTTTATCCTACCTACAAGCAGCAGGATTGGTTGATGACCATGAGAATGATTGTGAATGGAAAAGTGGAAATAAGTAACTTTAGATGACTAGAACATCAGAGAATATAGAAAAGAGAGTGGGACAGAAATCGGTAATTCGTTAGAATTCGATTTCGTCGTCCCACCTCCGCACAGTTGAGTAGGGCTGTAAAGCTGATGAAATCAGCGTAGTAGAGCCCACTCAACCACTGCGTCTTGCTCGACAATCCAAAGATAAATAAGAGGCTAGGACTTTTGTCCCAGCCTCTTATTTGTTATAGTCAAAGCGAATGACTTGCTCCGTTGCATCTACATACGCGTGGACTCAAAGGGAACAATCGCTCTTGGTGTGGCGTGGCCGACATTCAGATTATAGACAATTGGGATATTGCTATCAATGATGTCCATTAAAGCCTCCTTATAGTCGTCATAGAAGGTTTCATCCATAGGTTTCCCGACCAAGAGTCCACTGATGATCGCAAATATCCCGTTTCTTTTAAAGTTTACAACATTTTTTTGAAATCATCAGGTTCAGGCTTTTCTTCACTTGTTTCTAGCAATAGAATCTTTCCTTCCCAGTCGGATAAGTCAGGGAAAAGTTTGTATTTTTGGCAGAGGTCTGTGCTATCTGCGTGTAGAGAGTTGTCAAAAATATCGTAGAGAGATTCAAGACAACCGCCGAGGATTTCCCCCTCGAACTTAGCATTGCCTTGTAACAAGTCAAAACCTGTATTTGCGTGGCTGACACGAGGAGTTCCCAGAGCCTCGGGACTAAAATCAGTCCGTTCCTCATACCAAACGTCACTAGGGCGAATTTCCGAGATTCTTCCCGTCTCAATTAATTCCTTGAAGTAGTGGAGGCTATATGGCAAGCATTTCTTTGTCTAACTCACAAATGTCTGCAAAAAATGATTGGCCGTAAAAAGTCTTGATTCCTAGTTTTTGCAACATGAGATGGTTCATGGTCGTATCCGAGAAGCCAAGAAAAATCTTTGGTTTGATAACCTTTTGTAGTTGGTCATTTTCAAAGAGGTAAGGTAGCAAGCGATAGGTATCGTTTCCACCGATGGCGCATAGGATCATATCGATACTATCATCAGAAAATGACTGAATCAAATCCTCCGCACGAGCTTCGGGATGTTCTTTGATAAAGTCTAAGCCTTTTAGTGAATGAGGTAAAAAAATAGGATTGAGTCCGAGGTCTTTGAGTCGTTGGACCCCCAAGTCCACTTCGTGCTTGACAAAGTCCTCTCCGATAATCCCACTAGATAAACTTATAATACCAATAGTAGAAACCATATCTTATCCTCCTAGAAATAAATTGATGCTATTGTATCACAAAAGATGAGGGGAAACAACAAGAATTAGAGTCGAAAGAAGGTTTTTAGATCAATAAAGTAGTAAAAAGCAACCACTCGATATGGTTGCTTCAGAATAGAGATAAGCTCTATCCACAATAGAAAATAGCCCTTTAGAAGTTGATTGCCACATAGTTAAATCTCTTAGGGATGCTGATGAAATAGTATTTCTAAGAGTTTTTACTTTATACTCTAAAAAAAAAGATTGAAGAAAGTTGTCCAAAATGTACTTTATCTTCAATCTGTTTTTTAAATAATTTAGGAAATTGTGTTAAAATGAAATGAAAATTACGAATAGTATAAGTAGGAGGCACCATGAAGGCGGAAATTATTGCAGTTGGAACAGAAATTCTAACAGGACAAATTGTCAACACCAATGCTCAATTCTTGTCTGAAAAATTGGCTAGTTTAGGGATTGATGTCTATTATCATGTGGCGGTAGGAGACAATGAAGGTCGTCTCTTATCGACCATTGAGACAGCTTCAAAACGCAGTGATTTGGTGATTTTATGTGGTGGACTTGGGCCCACAGAGGATGATTTGACCAAGCAAACCCTTGCTAAGTTTTTAGGGAAAGAACTGGTTTTTGATCCGACAGCGCTTGCCAAACTCGACACCTTCTTTGCGAGTCGCCCTGATTATTTCCGGACGCCCAATAATGAGCGACAAGCACAAATGATCGTCGGATCAATCCCTCTTCAAAACCGTACAGGTCTCGCGGTTGGAGGTTTGATCACGGTTGATGGTGTGACCTATGTCGTTCTACCGGGTCCTCCAAGTGAGTTAAAGCCCATGGTTAATGAACAATTGGTGCCTCATTTGACAACAGGGGAGCAGCTCTTTTCAAAGAGTTTACGCTTCTTTGGGATTGGGGAAAGCCAGCTGGTTACGATTTTAGCCGATATCATTGAAGAGCAGAGTGATCCGACAGTGGCTCCTTATGCCAAGACAGGAGAAGTGACCTTGCGTCTGTCTACAAAGGCGAAGGATCAAGCCTCAGCGGATGCGAAGCTCGATGTCTTAGAAAAGGAAATCTTATCACGTCACACCCTGGATCATCAACCCTTGCAAGAGTTGTTTTATGGTTATGGAGATGACAATTCAATGGCCAAGGTTGCCTTTGATCTTTTGAAACAGACTGGTAAGACCATTACAGCTGCAGAAAGCCTGACAGCTGGACTCTTCCAAGCGACTTTGGCAGATTTTTCGGGGGCGTCCAGCATCTTCGCGGGTGGTTTTGTCACCTATAGCCTAGAAGAAAAAAAGCAAGATGTTGTCTATTCCAGCTCAAGAGTTGGAGCAACATGGAGTAGTGTCTCATTTTACAGCTCAAGCCATGGCTTCACAGGCCCGTAAGTTAACAGGATCCGATTATGGTGTTAGCCTGACCGGGTTGCAGGGGCCAGATAGTCTGGAAGGGCATCCAGCAGGGACCGTCTTTATCGGACTTGCGACTCCAAATGGAGTGGATAGTGTCCAAGTCAATATCGCCGGACGTAGCCGAGCTGATGTCCGCGAAATTGCAGTCCTTCATGCCTTTAATTTGGTGCGCTTGGCTGTATTAAATAGTGAAAATTTGGTATAATGAAGCTTGTGCCAAATGAAGAATAATTCTAAAATGGATAGGAAATGAGCCTTTCAAAGACCGGAAAACGTCAGTGAGTTGCATGCATTTCCTGTATAGTAAAAAAATAGGAGAAAAGAATGGCGAAAAAAACAGAAAAAATTAGATGATATCTCTAAGAAATTTGGAGATGAGCGTGAAAAAGCGCTCAATGATGCCCTGAAGTTGATCGAAAAGGATTTTGGTAAGGGATCGATCATGCGTCTGGGCGAACGTGCAGAGCAAAAAGTTCAAGTCATGAGCTCTGGTTCCTTGGCGCTTGATATTGCCTTGGGTGCTGGTGGTTATCAAAAGGTCGGATCATCGAAATCTATGGTCCAGAATCATCTGGTAAAACAACCGTTGCCCTCCATGCAGTAGCGCAAGCACAGAAAGAAGGAGGCATTGCTGCCTTTATCGATGCGGAGCATGCCTTGGATCCATCTTATGCAGCAGCTCTCGGAGTCAATATCGACGAACTTCTCTTGTCTCAACCAGACTCAGGGGAACAAGGACTTGAAATTGCTGGTAAATTGATCGACTCTGGTGCGGTTGATTTGGTGGTTGTCGACTCTGTTGCGGCTTTGGTCCCACGTGCGGAAATCGATGGAGATATCGGGGATAGCCACGTTGGATTGCAAGCGCGAATGATGAGCCAAGCGATGCGTAAGCTTGGAGCTTCGATCAATAAGACCAAGACCATTGCCATCTTTATCAACCAATTGCGCGAAAAAGTTGGAGTCATGTTCGGCAACCCGGAAACCTCACCCGGAGGACGCCCCCTGAAATTCTACGCTTCTGTCCGTCTAGATGTTCGTGGAAACACTCAAATCAAAGGGGACTGGGGACAAAAAGATACCAACGTTGGTAAGGAAACCAAGATCAAGGTTGTGAAGAACAAGGTAGCTCCACCGTTCAAAGAAGCCATGGTTGAAATCATGTACGGGGAAGGAATTTCACGTACAGGTGAATTGGTGAAGATTGCAACAGATTTGGATATCATCCAAAAGCGGGTGCGTGGTACTCCTATAATGGCGAAAAAATTGGTCAAGGATCTGAAAATGCTAAGAAATTCTTGGCTGACCACCCAGAAATTTTTGACGAAATCGACCACAAGGTTCGGGTTCATTTTGGTTTGATCGAAGAAGACGAAGCAGTGAAAACCCTTGATAAAACTGAAGAAGCAGCTCCAGTCGTAGAAGAAGTAACTCTAGATTTAGATGACGCGATTGAAATTGAAGATTAATTTTTTTCAAAATAGGTCGCTTGACTGATGGTTTTTGTGTTATAATTTAATACGATAGTATTATCGTGTAGCGAAAGGAGTGCATGCATGATTAAAATTTATACAGTGTCAAGTTGCACCAGCTGTAAAAAAGCAAAGACTTGGCTCAACGCTCACCAGCTAACTTATAAAGAACAAAACCTCGGTAAGGAAGGGATCACCAAAGAAGAATTGTTGGATATCCTTACAAAGACTGAAAATGGGTGGCAAGTATTGTCTCTTCAAAAAATCGATACGCTAAAAATCTAGGAGTGGACATCGAAGACTTGAGTGTCAATGAAGTCATTGACATCATCATGGAAACACCTCGTATTCTTAAAAGTCCGATCTTGGTAGATGACAAACGTCTCCAAGTGGGTTACAAAGAAGACGATATTCGTGCCTTCTTGCCACGATCAGTTCGAAATGTAGAAAATGCAGAAGCGCGGATGCGTGCAGCTCTTTAAAACGATTGAAAATCAGAAAAAATTTGTTTCTGATTTTTTCTTTAAAAATCGAAATGGAAAGCAGTTTACTGCGCCATTTTACCAAATCTATGATACAATATTTTAGAAAACAATAACTAGTAAGGAATGGAAAATGAAAAGGAAAATCTTCTTATTGGGTGCACTTGCCTTGTGTTTGACTGGATGCGGTCAAAAAAAACAAGCGAAAACGCCAAATTCAAGTGAACAAAAGGCAATCCAAGCAAAAGCAGAGCAACTGCAAAAGGATAATAAGAGTATCCTGCAAAAAGCTGAAGAAAATAAAGTCATCACTAGAACCTTTGTCTTTCCAAAAGATGATAAGGGGACACAACAGACGCAAATCGTCACCTATGTGGGGAATACCTTTAAAAATTGGAGACCATCAATGTGACGGCAACCGATGAGGAGTTGAAAAAAGGGATCCAACAGGTTGGAGTCGAGGAAGCACAAAAGCAATTGAGAGAATCCTTTAACAAGGACGATACCTTTAAAGGAAGCTTTGACAGTGCCAGGTTTCACAGCTGATTTAACCTTGGAAAATGAGAATGAATACAAGGTAACCATCACCTATGACTTTGAAGCGATGGATGTGAAGAAGGCTGAAGGTATGACCTACTTCAAAAACAATCACTTACCAGAGTTGTTGAAGTTGACACCGAGTCAATTTGCGGACAATCTTATCAATGCTGGAGCAAGTGAGCAAAAATAAAAAAACAGTTTAACTGAAATAGCACAAAAATGCTTGAAAAAGCTGTAAAATCAAGGGCTTGACCGTTGTGGAAAACTCTTGATTATGGTATAATAGTAATATTCTAAGGAAGAGGGTGTTCTTGTGGGATTTACAGATGAAACAGTACGTTTTAATCTTGATGATTCAAATCGTAAGGAAATTAGCGAGACCTTGAAAGATGTGTACTTATCACTAGATGAAAAAGGCTACAATCAATTAATCAAATCGTAGGATACGTACTCAGTGGTGATCCTGCCTATGTACCTCGTTATAATAATGCACGGAACCAAATTCGTAAATATGAACGAGATGAAATCGTGGAAGAATTGGTACGTTATTATTTGAAAGGGCAAGGAATAGACCTCTAATGAGAATTATGGGATTGGATGTTGGCTCAAAGACCGTCGGGGTTGCTGTGAGTGATCCTCTCGGTTTTACAGCTCAAGGTCTTGAAATCATCCAAATCGATGAAGACAAAAAGAATTCGGTTTGGAGCGCTTAGCCGAATTAGTAGCTCAATACAAGGTGGACCGTTTTGTTGTGGGTTTGCCGAAAAACATGAACAATACCAGCGGACCACGTGTGGAAGCCAGTCAGGCTTACGGCACGATGATTGCTGAAAAGTTTGGGTTGCCAGTCGACTACCAAGACGAACGGTTGACGACAGTTGCTGCAGAGCGGATGTTGATTGAGCAAGCAGATATTAGCCGTAGCAAACGCAAAAAGTTATTGATAAGTTAGCGGCGCAGCTTATTTTACAAAATTATTTAGATCGCAATTTTTAGAAAGAAAACGAGGAAGAATAGTATGGCACATGATCATAACCACGACCATGAAGAACGTGAATTAATCACATTGGTGGATGAACAAGGAAATGAAACCTTATTTGAAATTCTTTTGACCATTGATGGCAAAGAAGAATTTGGAAAGAACTATGTCCTTTTTGATCCCTGCAAATGCAGAAGAAGATGAAAACGGCGAAGTTGAAATCCAAGCTTATTCATTTACAGAAAACGAAGACGGAACAGAAGGCGACCTTCAACCAATCCCAGAAGACTCAGATGCAGAATGGGATATGATCGAAGAAGTCTTCAACAGCTTCATGGAGGAGTAAAAACATCCACTGGATGTTTTTACCCTTGCGCTAGAAACAAAGACCGCAAGTAAGCCCGGTCGACGTTTTTAGCCAACTCCCTAGAAACTAGAAGAGTTGGTAAGTCCGATGGACTTGCTGTAAAAATGAGAAAGAAATAACTACAAAAGAAAGGAGCGCAAACGTCAGAAGAGGTTTTGTCGCTTTTTTCTTTTAGGAGGAAAGATGTGAATAAGATTGAGCAATGGATGAATAGTCGGATCGGTCTGAATTTTCGATCGGGCCTGGATCGTATGGAGCAGGCAGTGAGCCTTTTAGGGAGGCCAGATAAGGCTTATCCGATTCTTCATGTGACAGGAACCAATGGGAAGGGATCCACAATCGCCTTTCTGCGTCAATTATTGATGGCTCACGGAAAGAAGGTTGGGACCTTTACTTCTCCTCATATGATCAGTATCCATGATCGGATTTGTATTGGGGATCAGCCGATTTCAGATGAAGATTTTACTCGGATTGGCCAAGAAGTCCAACAAATGGAGCAGACCTTGCTTCAAACCCAGGACCAACTCTCTTATTTTGAGATTATCTGCCTCATGGCTCTCTTGTATTTTAAGGAACAAGCTGTGGATGTGGTCTTGCTGGAAGTTGGTATCGGAGGGCTTCTAGATACGACCAATGTAGTGACAGGAGAGATCGCAGTGATCACTTCGGTTGGCCTGGATCACCAGGAAACACTGGGAGGGACGATTGCGGAAATCGCCCAGCAAAAGGCAGGGAATCTTTAAGAAGGGCAAGACAGCTGTTGTGGGTCCCTTGTCGGATGATGCTATAGCTGTTTGTCAAGAAAAAAAGCGGAGCAATTGGCTGTGGCTCTCCACGCCTTCCAGAAAGATTTTGGGTTAGAGCAGGACCGTTTTGGAATGAACGTGTGGAACTTGTCTTGCCGTCTCTGGGTTTGAAGGGTGATTACCAACGGGAAAATGCTGCAGTAGCTCTAGAAGCCTTTTTCCTCTATATGGAAGGCCAAGATCAAGAAGTGGATATGGATCAGGTCAAGCTGGCCTTACAAGAACAGACGCGGTGGCCGGGACGTCTAGAGTTGTTTGGCGACCAGGTGTATCTGGATGGCGCCCATAATCCTCATGCTATGTTGCGCTTGATCGAGTTTGCCAACAGCTTAGCAGGAAAGCGCGTGAAGATTTTATTTGGAGCCCTCAAGCGAAAAGATTATAGCGGGATGCTCCAAACGCTTCAAGCGGGATTGCCGGAAGCTGAATTGATTTTGACGACCTTCCATTACGGGGAAGTGGTGGCACAAGGCGACCGACAAGACCTGCCCTATGTAGCTGACTACAAGGCCTATATCAAAAGAATTTATGGATCAGAGTCCTTCAGATGAAGTCTTATTTGTGACAGGATCCTTGTATTTTATTGCGGAAGTAAGGGCATTTTTATTAGAGGGTAAACAATTGACCTAGAGACTTTCTTAGCGTATAGTGGTGGTAGATGGTATACGGTTATGGCGAAAGAGTCGATCTTAATGAAAAAATCATGTCTATACTGACCTTGGCAGTAGCCCTTTTCCTGACTGCTTGTAGCCAGCAAGAAAAAGCGACACAGACTTCGAGCAAACAGACGTCTGCTTCATCACAGACTGTGACGTCAGCGAGTGAAGAACAGAAAGAAGGAGTGTCCATAGATGGAAGCTATCGAGGACAGGACGAGGAAAATACGATCCTCTTGGTGGTGACGGGTCGAAAAGGCACGTTTACGGTGCAAGATGCTGATGGAGAAGAAGAGGCCAAAGAGGTTAGTATTGATCCGGTCAATCAATCCATGCGTATCGGAGATGAGCCTTATCGCTATCGGATCGAAGGAAATCAGTTGTCGCTAGAAGACTTGGAACAAGCAGAGGATGATCAAGGGATTATTGTCCTGACCAAGCAATAAGGGACGAGACAAGAGAGTGGGACAGAAATCGGTAATTCGTTAGAATTCGATTTCGTCGTCCCTACCTCCGCAAAGTTGAGTAGGGTTGAAAAAGCTGACGAAATCAGCGTAGTAGAGCCCGCTCAACCACTGCGTCTTGCTCGACAATCCAAAAATAATTGAGAGGCTAGGACTTTTGTCCCCTCTCTTTTGTTTGTCTAGAAGGGGCTTGGTTGGTCGTTGCAACGGGTAAAAAAAATTGGTATACTAGTAGAAAGAAAAAAAGGAGGATGCTGTGACCTTTCGAAAATTACGTCTATTAATGTCCAAATATGGATTTAGTATTTTGTTTATGGGCTTTGAACTATGGGCATCCTTTGCGGCCTTCTTCTGGCTCAATAGATGGTTCCCTCATTGGCTATCTGTTGCAGTCATTGGGCTCTTATATGTGTCGACAATCTTAGCTATTGTTAATCGAAATACCCGCCTGAAAATAAGGTGACCTGGCTCTTGATTGCCGTCATTCCTGTCTTTGGATCGCTTTTATACCTCATGTTTGGAGAGCGGCGTTTGTCCAAAAAGGAAATGATCCAGCTGAAAATATGGAGTCCATGAAGTTTCGAGAGGACAATAGTCATCAGTTGCGTAAGGAGCTCAAGCAAGAAAGCAAAGCGGTTTATGGCTTGGTCAAGTCGATTTTATCCATGGATCACAATGCGGATCTCTACAATGGGACGGCATCAACCTTTTTACCCTCTAGGGGGAGGAGATGTATGAGCAACTACTAGAGGATCTGAGGCGGCGAAAAAATTTATCTTCATCGAGTTTTACATCATTGATGAGGGCTTGATGTGGAACAGTATCCTAGAGATTTTAGAGCAGAAAGTGAAAGATGGGGTTGAAGTCAAACTCCTTTATGACGATATCGGCTGTATGGCAACCTTGGCTGGGAACTATACCAAACGATTGCGAAAGATGGGGATTGATGCCCATAAGTTTAACAAGGTGATCCCCGTCTAACAGTGGCATATAACAACCGAGACCACCGCAAGATTCTGGTCATTGATGGGCAGATCGGCTATACGGGTGGTGTCAATTTGGCAGACGAGTACATCAACCACATTGAGCGGTTTGGTCACTGGAAGGACAGTGCCATCCGTTTGGATGGACGAGCTGTTAAAGGCCTTAACGCGACTCTTCCTCATGAACTGGTACATCAACCGTGGGAAATCGAGGATTTTGACCGCTACCATATTGAAAACAAGGCAGTCGAAGGAGAAGGGCTCTATATTCCCTATGGGAGTGGACCAAAGCCAATTTACAAGTCGCAGGTCGGAAAGACGGTTTATCAAAATATGATCAACCAAGCGACGGATTACGTCTATATCACGACTCCTTACTTGATCATCGATTATGATTTGACAGAAGATATCCGCAATGCGGCCCTTCGTGGGGTGGATGTTCGCATCGTGACCCCGTATATTCCGGATAAAAAATTGATCCAAATCGTAACCCGTGGGGCATACTTGGATCTGATGGACGCTGGTGTGAAAATCTATGAGTACACACCTGGTTTTGTCCACAGTAAGCAAGTTCTTGCCGATGATGAAATGGCGGTTGTAGGGTCGATTAACTTTGATTACCGCAGTTTGGTCCATCACTATGAAAATGCTGTCTGGATGTATCGGACGCCTGCCTTGAAAAAGATTCGTGAGGACTTTGACCATATCTTTGAAGTGTCTCAAGAAATTAGAGGATACCTTCCGCTTTACATGGCACCAAAGCTTAATCAAGGAAATTATGCAATTGTTCGCACCGATGTTGTAAATGTATAAAACGAAAATCAGAGTCAGGAATCGAGATGCCTGACTCTTTTTCCATAGGACTATGTGGCAAGAGGCTGACATGGTCGGCAGAATTTGGTATACTAGAGAAGATAATGGGCTTTTTTCTAAAAGGAAAGAGCAGAGGAATAGCGAAGAAAAGGAAAAGAATGAGCGAAAAAAGAGCAAGAAATGACTTCGAAAAAGTTAGGGCTTCACGTGGGAGACAGTTTTCAGGATACACGTGAAATTCGCGAAGTGCTAGATAAATCAGTCTTTCGTGAAGAAGAGCCGACTCATAGCCAGCAGGCAGAAGTCTTGGAGGAGCCGGTTGCAATGGAGGCATCAGAGGAAATTCGTGATGCCAAGCCAGAAGCAGTAGCAGAACCTACACAAGAATCTGAACAGGAAGCGGAGCAAACGCTCAGTCGGATGAGTCGTCGTTCGCGTAAGGCGGAGTTGAAGCGGCAAAGCGGAAGCATCTAAGGTAGAAGAGAATACGGAAGAGCTAGAAGCAGATGTGGCAGTTGAGCCGATCCGTCGTCAATCCAAGCGTCCAGTCCCCTAGCGATTCCTTTTTGTGTTGAGTCTCTTGATTAGTTTACTGCATGTCGGGGTGCCATTTTAACCCGTTTTGCCACCAATCAACAATCTCAAAACTTGTATGCTGGCTGGGCAATGACCAAGGGTCAAGTACCGTTTGGTGATTTTTACGGAACCAATGGTCTGCTCTATTATGCAATCAACTGGTTGGGAAGTTTAGCTGGTGGACATTGGATCTTGATGATCCTTCAAGCGATTGCCCTCTTCTTTGCGGGGACTTACCTCTATCGGGTTGTGCGCTTGCTGGTGTCTGATAAAGATACAGCGAAGAATGTCCAGTTACTCTTTTATTTCTTGGTGTTAGGCCTTGGTTTTGGAGGGACTTATGTGACTCTCTTTAGCCTTCAATCCTATTTGCCAGCATGAATTTCATTTTGGCTTATTTGATTGGGCATCGTAAGGATGAAGGCTTTATCCTTTATGGTGCGATTGCAGCTGTGGCTTTCCTGATTGATCCGATGACCAGTGCCTTGTTTTATTTGTTGGCCTTCCTTGGATTAACAGCCTTTAACATCAAGCAGAAGAGATGGGCGCGTGGCTTTTATCAACTGCTAGCAGCTCTCCTTGGTTTTTCACTCGTCTTTTATCCAATTGGCTATATCACCGTTTTGAATCAGACTTTTGGCTATGCCATTAACCAAGTAACCTATGTCTTTAATGCCTTGAATTTTAGCAATGGACAGACCTTCAGTAATGCCATTTATTATGGACTGTTGGCGCTGGCCTTTGGTCTGGTCTCTGCCTTTTGATGTCCTTTACGAAGCAAAATAGCAGTGCTCGCCGGATCTTCCGCTTTATGGGATGGGCAGGTAGCCTGGTAGTCCTCATCGTGTCGATTGGTCTTCCGGAGCAAGGCGCTTACCAATTGTTGCCAATGTTGCCATTTGTTCTTCCCTTGTTTGCGATCTGGTTCTCACGAGGGATTGAAGCGAACGACGAGATCGAGCGTCGTGGCCGTAAGAAAAAAACAAGGAAGTTTGGGCTGCTTACTTTACGAGCCAAGTTTTCTTACCACTACTAGCCATTATCTATCTGTTGGCGAATCAGTGGTTCAAGATCTGGTGCTTCAGTCTGGTCAATCCAGTGAACGGAGCGCTATTGCTAGCTACATTCATAACCATAGTAAGGCCAAAGATACCATCTATGCTTGGGATACGACAGCTATTCTCTATCAAGAAAGTGATCGTTTGGCAGCTTCTGCCTTTATTGACCCCGACTTCTTATCTGGGGATTAATGAAAACCGGACAAATGTAACCCAACAAATCGATCGGTCTGAACCCAAGTATATTGTGGTCAATAATCAGGTAGAATTGACCTCCAAAATGAAGGACTTGCTCAAAGAAAATTATCGTCTCGTTGAGAAGAAATACCGTCATTTCAAACTCTATCAACGCTCTTAAGAAAATCAATATCTTGTGCTTTAGAAAGTTTTTTTATAAAATTTTCCACAAGATATTGATTTTTATTTTTGGAGTGGTATAATACAACTTGTATGTAAATAAATGAAGAGAGGCATGTTTGGTATGATCACCTTGAGAGAGAAAAACTGAGAATGGCCCCGGATATTTTTTGTTGAAAAACGAGATGGCCGCCGTGTTCAATTCGATGTTGAAAAAATTTATAAAGCCTTGTTGAAGGCGACAGAAGAAGTGACTTCTCTCACTCCAGTGATGGAAGCCAAACTAGAAGCTATTGTCGATCGTGTGATCGCAGAGATCTTGGAACGTTTTCCAAATGGTGTGAAGATCTATGAGATCCAAAATGTGGTCGAACATGAATTGCTTCAAGCCAATGAATATGCGATTGCTGAGAGCTACATTACTTATCGGACGCAGCGGGATTTTGAGCGCTCAAAAAGCGACGGATATCAACTTTACGATTGGAAAACTCCTTAATAAGGACCAAGCGGTTGTCAATGAAAATGCCAATAAGGACAGCGATGTCTTTAATACGCAACGGGATTTGACGGCGGGGATTGTTGGTAAGTCTATTGGTCTCAAAATGTTGCCCAAACACGTAGCCAATGCCCACCAAAAAGGGGATATTCACTACCATGATTTGGACTATAGCCCTTATACACCGATGACTAACTGCTGTTTGATCGATTTTGAAGGCATGCTCAGAAATGGCTTTAAGATTGGGAATGCAGAAGTAGAAAGTCCTAAGTCTATCCAAACTGCAACGGCTCAAATCTCGCAGATTATTGCCAATGTAGCTTCTAGTCAGTACGGGGGTTGCTCGGCTGATCGGATCGATGAAGTCTTGGCCCCTTATGCAGAAAAGAACTACCAAAAACACTTGGCAGATGCCAAAGAGTGGGTGCTTCCTGAAAAGCAAGAGGACTATGCTTGGAGCAAGACTCAAAAAGATATCTATGATGCCATGCAATCGCTGGAATATGAGATCAATACCCTCTTTACTTCGAACGGGCAAACTCCCTTTACTTCGCTTGGTTTTTGGTCTTGGTACCAATCGCTTCGAACGGGAAATCCAAAAGGCGATTCTGGAAATTCGGATTAAGGGACTTGGATCGGAACATCGGACAGCTATCTTTCCAAAACTGATCTTTACCCTCAAGCGGGGGCTCAACCTAGAACCTGGAACTCCTAACTATGATATCAAGCAATTGGCCTTGGAATGTGCCACTAAGCGTATGTATCCAGACGTTTTGTCTTATGATAAGATTGTCGAGTTGACAGGCTCCTTCAAGGTGCCAATGGGATGTCGTTCTTTCCTTCAAAGGTTGGAAGGACGAGAATGGTGTGGAAGTCAATTCTGGCCGGATGAATCTAGGGGTTGTGACAGTCAATTTACCTCGGATTGCCTTGGAATCAGGCGGAGACAAGGAGAAGTTCTGGCAAATTTTTAATGAACGGATGAACATCGCTGAAGATGCCTTGGTTTACCGGGTGGAACGCACCAAAGAAGCGACACCAGCCAATGCGCCGATTCTCTACCAATATGGGGCTTTCGGGAAACGCTTGGGCAAGTATGACCAGGTAGATCAGCTCTTCCGTCATCGTAGAGCAACTGTTTCTCTTGGCTATATCGGACTCTATGAAGTCGCAACCGTCTTTTATGGTCCAAATTGGGAACACAATCCAGAAGCCAAACAATTCACGATCGATATCATCAAGGATATGAAAGCGCGCGTGGAAGAATGGTCTGACCAGTATGATTACCACTTCTCCATCTATTCGACACCGTCAGAAAGCTTGACAGACCGCTTCTGTCGCCTAGATACGGAGAAATTTGGTAAGGTTCGGATATCACAGACAAGGAATACTACACCAATAGTTTCCACTACGATGTTCGTAAGAACCCAACACCATTTGAAAAGTTGGATTTTGAAAAAGTTTATCCTGAAGCTGGGGCGTCTGGTGGCTTTATCCACTATTGTGAATACCCTGTGCTCAACAAAATCCAAAAGCCCTTGAAGCGGTTTGGGATTATGCCTATGACCGGGTCGGTTATCTCGGAACCAATACGCCGATTGACCGTTGTTACAAGTGTGATTTTGAAGGAGATTTCACGCCGACTGAGCGCGGATTTGCTTGTCCAAACTGTGGCAATAGCGATCCGAAAACGGGTGATGTGGTCAAACGGACCTGTGGTTATCTCGGAAACCCACAAGCTCGTCCCATGGTCAATGGCCGTCATAAGGAAATCGCGGCGCGTGTCAAACACATGAATGGATCCACGATCAAATCAGCTGGACACCAAGTGACAGATTAGAAAAGGACATTATGGGAAAATACCAATTAGATGATAAGGGCAAGGCTCAGGTTCAACGATTCCACGAAAAGCATTCAAAGGGTGGAATCAATAAAAAGACCGAGTAGCCAGCCTGAGAGAACAATTTTTAAATAAGAACAAGAAAAAATAAAGGTGAGAATTCTCGCTTCATATTGAAGATGGAATTCTCTTTTGAGATTTTGGGGTACGGACGTCAGCGAACTTCTACGAAGTTCCATGACTAATTATTGAGCCTAGGGTCTCAATAATTCCGGATGCCTGAAACTTGTTGGTTTCAGGCATTTTTCCCACGGCGGAAAGTCTCAGTAGATTCTTGAAAAAAGTTTAATAAATAAGCGTCATCTTATTGATTCAGTATTTATTAACTCATTTTATTAAAAATGATTGTTTATGTTGTAAAGTGAGAGTCCGCTCTCGCTTTTTCTCGTATGGGGGAGGTAAAGATGGAATTACGTAGACCAACTTTAGCAGATAAAGAAACCATTCTAAACATGATGGCAGAGTTCGAAGAGACCCAGTCGGCCCACGACGGCGGCTTTGGGATGCTGAGAACTTTGATTATGAGGAGTGGCTAGAAACTAACCTTAATAAAGAAATGGGAATAAACTTGCCTGAAAATCGCGTTCCATCAATTCAGTTCGCATTGTTTGATGAATCAGGTCATGCTTTAGGTTTTTTGAATCTACGGCTGAGACTAAATGAGGGATTGCTGAATTATGCTGGTCATATCGGTTATTCCATCCGTCCTTCTGAAAGGGGAAAAGGTTATGCCAAGGAAGCTCTCCGTCAAGGTCTGCGAGTTGCTGGGGAAAAGAACATCCATCGTGCTCTGGTGACATGTAGCACGGAAAATCCGGCCAGTCGAGCGGTTATCTTAGCATTTAATGGCGGCCAATTTGAAGATGTTCGAAATGGAACGGAGCGTTATTGGATAGAAGTGGAGTAGAAGGATGACATGGAATACACCTAAACCAGGCGAATGGAAGAGTGAGGAACTGAGTCAAGGGCGCATCATCGACTACAAGGCTTTTAACTTTGTCGATGGCGAAGGGGTGCGCAATTCCCTTTATGTGGCCGGCTGCATGTTTCACTGTGAGGGCTGTTACAATGTAGCGACCTGGTCTTTCAATGCAGGTATTCCCTATACCAAAGAGTTAGAAGAGCAGATCATGGCTGATCTGGCCCAACCCTATGTCCAGGGCTTGACCCTGCTTGGTGGAGAGCCATTCCTGAATACTGGAATTCTTTTGCCTCTCGTTAAACGCATTCGGAAAGAGTTGCCCGACAAAGACATTTGGTCTTGGACTGGCTACACTTGGGAAGAAATGATGCTAGAGACGCCAGACAAACTAGAGCTTCTCTCGCTGATTGATATTCTGGTTGATGGCCGCTATGATAAGAGCAAACGCAACCTCATGTTGCAGTTTCGTGGCTCTTCTAACCAGCGGATCATTGATGTTCAAAAATCCCTCAAAGAAGGAAAGGTTGTCATCTGGGACAAGCTCAATGATGGCAAGGAAAGTTTTGAGCAAGTCAAGCGGGATGATCTTTTGTAGGATCTTCAAAAACCGGGTGTTTCACCCGGTTTTTTTGGATTCTCTGCATAAGTATACAAGGGATTTTGCTTGTTTTGAAAAAACGCTTACTTTCCAAATGTCCATAATGGACAAAAAGTGATAATTAATGCATTTTTTGCTAAAAATATGTTACAATAAACATGATTAGGACTAATTGGAGGTATTTATGTCACAAAGGAGACGGAGTCGTCGTTCAGAACATAAGTGGGGGCAATTGCGAATCATTAATTCCGTATTGCTTATTTTTTTGCTTATGACTGCAAGTTGGGCGACCTATACTATGTTGGCCAATAACATCTTGGCTTTTCGCTATGTCAATGTTCTCGTGATTGCACTACTAGCTCTTCTCTTGCTCTTATCAGCTTGGTTTGTGATCAAAAATCAGGCCAAAAGACAACTTTGGTCTTGCTTCTTGTCGGCTTATTGGCTAGTTCGGGAGTTTTGTTTGCTAGTCAACAGCTGCTAAATCTGACGAGCAATGTCAATGGCCATTCTAACTATACAGAGTTTGAGATGGCTGTCTATGTCAAGAAAGACAGTGACATCAAAGACATCAAAGAAATCAAGGAAGTGGTGGCACCAAAGGGCAACAATAATGAAGCCAATCTCACGGCCCTCTTGGACAATATCAAAAGACCAAGGGTCAGGAAATTTCTGTAGTCGATGCACAGACTTATCTAGATGCCTATAAGAGCCTGCAAGAAGGGAATGCTTCTGCCATGGTGCTCAACAGTACCTTTGAAGATACTATCGCTGCTGAAGATGCCGACTATGCGAAGAAGTTGAAGAAAATCTATTCCTACAAGATTCGAAAAGAAGTAGCAGCGACGAGCAAGGTGTCTGCCAATGCGGATGTCTTTAACATCTATGTCAGCGGGATCGATACCTATGGCCCAGTAACCTCGGTTTCTCGATCAGATGTCAATATCATCATGACGGTTAATCGGAAGACCAAGCAAGTCCTATTGACAACGACTCCACGGGATGCCTATGTACCGATTGCAGATGGTGGTAACAACCAGAACGATAAGTTGACCCATGCAGGGATCTACGGAGTGGATGCTTCGATCCATACTCTTGAGAATCTCTATGATATCAAGCTCAACTATTATGTTCGTCTCAATTTCACCTCCTTCCTCAAGTTGATTGACCTTCTAGGGGGAATCGATGTGGAAAATGACCAAGAATTCACGAGCCTTCATGGCAAGTTCCATTTCCCAGTTGGAAAGGTTCATTTGAATTCAGAGCAAGCCCTCGGTTTTGTCCGAGAACGCTACTCTCTTCAAGGTGGCGACAATGACCGTGGGAAAAACCAAGAAAAAGTCATTGCGGCCATTATCAAAAAGTTGACCTCTACCAAGGTCTTAAGCAACTACAATGAGATTATCGGAAACCTCCAAGATTCTGTCCAAACCAATATGCAGTTGCCGACTATGATGAACTTGATCAATACCCAGTTAGAAACGGGTGGTTCTTATGAGGTGACTTCTCAAGCGATTACCGGTCAAGGACGAAATGACTTGCCGTCTTATGCTATGCCTGGTTACAACCTCTATGTCATGGAGTTGGATCAAGCCAGCTTGACCAAGGCAAAAGAAACCATTCAAAAGTTATGGAAGGAAAAGAAAAATGATTGATATCCACTCGCACATCGTCTTTGATGTGGATGATGGACCAAAGACAAGAGAAGATACGCGCCTTATTGGAAGAAAGCTATCACCAAGGGGTACGGACCATTATCTCCACTTCTCATCGGCGCAAGGGAATGTTTGAAACTCCCGAAGAAAAGATTTCTGAAAATTTTCAAGAAGTGAAAAAAAAATTGCGGCAGAGGTCGCGCCAGATTTAACGATTCATTACGGGGCAGAGATCTACTTTACTAATGATGTCTTGAAAAACTGGAAGAAAAGATCATTCCACGTTTGGCAGAGACGCGCTTTGCACTAATTGAATTCAGCATGGGAACACCTTACAAGGAGATTCATACGGCCTTGGACCGTTTGCTCCATCTAGGTGTGACACCGGTGGTGGCCCATATCGAGCGCTACAAGTGCTTGGAGAAAATGAGGAGCGCGTGCAAGAGATGATTGACATGGGGTGCTACATGCAGATCAATAGTTCCAGTGTTCTCAAGCCTCGCCTCTTTGGGGATGAGCAAAAACAACTCAAAAAACGAGCTCGCTACTTCTTAGAAAAAGACTTAGTGCACTTTGTGGCCAGTGATATGCACAATGTGGATAAACGACCGCCTTATATGGCAGAAGCCTATCGTTTGATCAAGGAAGAATACGGAGAACAACGAGCACAAGCTCTCTTTGTCAGCAATCAAGAACTCTTGTTAGCGGATGAATTAATCTAACCAGGAAACAGGTGGAGAGATCCACATGAAGGAGTAATTAGGAAATGAACAATCAAGAAAATCAAGCAGTGGAAATTGATGTTTCGCTATGCTGAAGACCCTATGGAAACGCAAGTTTTCGATCGTTTTGGTCGCTCTTGTCTTTGCCATCGCAGCATTTGGCTACAGTGCCTTTTAGCCAAGAAAGAATACCAAAGTACTAGCCGGATCTATGTGGTCAGCCGTCAAAACCAAGACAACAATGCCTTGACAAACTCTGATTTGCAGGCGGGTTCTTACTTGGTTAAGGACTACCGTGAAATCATTCTTTCTCAAAATGTCTTGAGCCAAGCCATCGAAGAATTGAAACTCGATATGACACCTGCTGAATTGTCGAAAAGATCAGTGTGTCTGTTCCAACAGATACTCGTATCCTTTCGATCACGGCTAAGGACGGAGATCCAAAAGAAGCGGCTCGTATTGCCAATGGCCTTCGGAATGTAGCAGCTGAAAAGATCATTGCTGTGACCAAGGTGTCAGATGTTACGACCTTGGATGAAGCAGAAGTGCCTCAATCACCTTCTTCACCAAATATCCGACGCAATGTCCTCCTTGGCTTTATTGCTGGAGCTGGCTTGATGGTGGTTCTCATGGTCGTAGTAGAAGTCTTGGACGATCGTGTCAAGAGACCAGAAGATATCGAAGAGTTGATGGGCTTAACCTTACTTGGTATTGTGCCAGATATTAAGAAACTGTAGACTGGGGATCGCATGAATACGTTAGAAATTTCAAAAAATAAATTACAAGAAATTCGGAAGGCAGAAGAATACTTCAATGCCCTTGCGACGAATATCCAATTGAGTGGGGTGGACTTAAAAGTCATCGCTATCTCATCTGTTCAAGAAAATGAAGGAAATCAACCACTTCAACCAACTTGGCCGTTGCCTTTGCGCGTGCGGGTTACAAGACCCTCTTGGTCGACTGTGACATCCGGAACTCTGTCATGACAGGGATTTTCCGTAGTCGGGATAAGATCCAAGGCTAAACCGACTTCTTATCTGGTCGTAGCCAATTGGACCAAATCTTGTATGCGACTGATTTTCCAAACTTGGATATCATCGAGTCTGGACAGGTCGCGCCAAACCCAACAGGTCTCTTGCAAAGCAAGAACTTCACTGTGATGATGGATGCCTTGCGTGAGCATTTTGACTACATCATTGTCGATACGCCTCAATCGGGGTCGTGATCGATGCGGCCATTATCGCCCAACGCTGTGATGGAACTGTCTTGATCACAGAATCTGGTGCCAATGGACGCAAGGCTGTCAAAAGGCCAAGGACCAATTAGAACAAACAGGCACACCTTTCTTAGGAGTAGTGCTCAATAAATTTAACATTAAAGCTGCTGAGTATGGTTCATACGGTGGATATGGATCTTACGGAGAGTACGGGAAAAAGTAAAGAATAGGATCGAGGGAAAATGGGAGAAGAAAGAATCGAACTGGAAAAATTAAATATTGTTCTCTTTCAAAGTTTAGCTGTCCTATTTTCGGCTTACATTGTGAGTCTTTTTAAGGATGCAGAATACACGTCGCAGACAATTGCCATTCTCTATCTCTTGCATTTTGTATCCTTTTACATTAGCAATATTGCCTATCGTTTTTATAGCAGAGGCTATCTAGATGAGCTCTTTCAGGTCTTGAAATACAATGTATTTTTCGCTGTTGGGATCACCTTTACCTCTTTTATGCTCGATGGGGTCTTTTCCATCTCTCGTCGGGGGATGATCTACTTCTTTCTTTTCAATACGTTTTCCGTCTATATCATGGATCTCTTGCTCAAGAGATACCGGAAGTCTGTTTCACCACGACGGAAAAGTTCGCGAAAGATTTTCTTGATCACAGCGACCAGTCGGATGGAAAAGGTATTTGATATTCTGCATTCACCTAGCCTCTATCATGGAGAACTGATCGGTGTCACCGTCATGGACGATACGGATTTTGCTCATTCGGGTGTACGGGTGGTGCATCCAGATCAAATGATGAACTTTGTGACCAAGGAAGTGGTGGATGAAGTGTTTATTAATCTGCCAAGTGAGGACTACAATATTAGTGATTTCGTCTCGGAGTTTGAGAGTATGGGGATCGATGTATCGGTTAATCTCAATGCCTTTAACTTCGCTTCCTTGGGTAATAAACGGGTTCGAGAAGTCGGGGGACTAAGTGTCGTCACTTTCTCAACCAATTTTACAAGCCGAGTCACGTCTTTGCTAAACGTCTCTTGGATATTGCGGGAGCCCTCTTTGGTCTCTTGATTTGTGGACTAGTGAGTATCGTTTTGGTCCCTCTAATCCGTAAAGATGGCGGCCCTGCCTTCTTTGTACAGAAGCGGGTCGGAAAGAACGGACGGTATTTCAACTTCTATAAATTCCGCTCCATGCGCGTGGATGCCGAAGAGATTAAAAAGATCTCATGGCACAAAATACCATGACTGGTGGCATGTTTAAGATGGAAAACGATCCACGGGTAACCCCAATCGGACGCTTTATCCGTAAGACCAGTCTGGATGAATTGCCACAATTTTACAATGTGTTGATCGGTGATATGAGTCTAGTCGGAACTCGTCCTCCAACGGTAGACGAATACCAAGACTATACGCCAGCCCAAAAACGCCGACTCAGTTTCAAGCCCGGGATTACAGGCCTTTGGCAAGTGAGCGGACGCAGTGAGATTACAGATTTTGACGAAGTGGTCAAACTCGACGTTGCATACATGGATGGTTGGACGATCTGGAGAGATATTCAGATCCTGCTCAAGACCGTGAAGGTTGTACTTAGAAAGAAGGAGCGAAGTAGGAAAATGCCTACTTCGTCCTTTCCATGTTAGGAGAAAAATGACACAATCAATTTATATCGTTGGTTCCAAAGGATTCCAGCAAAATATGGTGGTTTTGAGACCTTTGTTGAAAAGTTGACAGAATTCCAACAAGATAAAGATATCCAGTATTATGTAGCTTGTATGCGGGAGAATTCAGCCAAATCAGGGATTACTGCAGATACTTTTGAACATAACGGTGCAATTTGCTACAACATTGATGTCCCTAATATTGGTCCTGCACGTGCCATTGCTTACGATATTGCAGCACTTAATAAGGCGATTGAAATCGCAAAGGAAAACAAGGACCAGGCACCAATCTTTTTTATGTCTTGGCTTGTCGGATTGGTCCCTTTATTTCAAGGATAAAAGAAAATCAAGGCTATCGGAGGAACTCTGATGGTCAATCCGGATGGTCATGAGTGGCTTCGTGCCAAGTGGAGTCTTCCAGTTCCAAGTATTGGAAGTTTTCTGAGCAACTCATGGTCAAACATGCTGATCTTTTGATTTGTGATAGTAAAAACATTGAAGCTTATATTCAAAAAGATTATGCGAAGTATCGCCACAGACGACCTATATTGCTTATGGAACCGATACAAGCAAGTCTATCCTGAGTAAAGAAGACGAGAAAGTACGGACTTGGTTTGCAGATAAGCAAGTTACTGAAGGAGATTACTACCTTGTCGTGGGACGTTTTGTACCGGAAAACAACTATGAGGCTATGATTCGTGGCTTTATGCAGTCAAACTCCCAAAAGATTTTGTTCTAATTACCAATGTAGAACAAAACAAGTTCTATGAACAGTTGCGTAAAGATACAGGATTTGATCAAGATCCTCGAGTGAAGTTTGTCGGGACGGTCTATGATCAAGAATTGCTCAAATACATCCGTGAGAATGCCTTTGCTTACTTCCATGGTCATGAAGTAGGTGGTACCAATCCATCCCTTCTTGAGGCTCTTGAGTCTACTAAGCTCAATCTCTTGTTGGATGTTGGCTTTAACCGTGAAGTCGGTGAAGATGGGGCGCTCTATTGGAAGAAAGATCAATTGGCACATGTCATCGATCAGGCTGAACAAATGGATACTCAAGCAATCGAAGATCTCAATCAAAAATCAAGTCAACGGATTGCTGAAGCCTTTACTTGGGAAAAAAATTGTTACAGACTACGAGAAAGTATTTAAAGGATAGAAATGCAGAAAATTTTATATCTTCACGCTGGTGCCGAAATGTATGGTGCTGATAAGGTTTTGTTGGAGCTTATTAAGGGTTTGGATAAAGAAGCCTTTGAAGCACACGTTATTTTACCCAATGACGGTGTCTTAGTGGGTGCTTTAGAAGAGGTCGGTGCTGAGGTTAAAGTTATTGATTACCCAATTTTGCGCCGGAAATATTTTAATCCAAAAGGCATTCTTGAGTATTTTGGCTCTTATAACCGTTACTCCAAACAAATTGCTCAGTATGCTAAGGAGAATGGCATTACTCTTATTCACAACAATACGACCGCGGTACTTGAGGGGATTTATCTCAAACGTAAGTTGAAATTACCTTTGATTTGGCATGTGCATGAAATTATCGTCAAACCAAAAGCAATCTCTGATTTCATCAACTTTTTGATGGGGCGCTATGCGGATACGATTGTGACAGTTTCAAATGCTGTAGCCAATCACGTCAAGCAGTCTCGCTTTGAAAAAGATGACCAAGTTCAAGTCATCTATAATGGTGTTGACAATGCCGTCTATCATGAAATGGATGCTAGTGCGGTCCGTGATCAGTTTGGTATCGCACAGGATGCTTTGGTTATCGGAATGGTTGGTCGAGTGAATGCATGGAAAGGTCAAGGCGACTTCTAGAAGCTGTGACTCCAATCTTACAGGCTAATCCAAAAGCAGTAGCCTTTCTGGCAGGGAGTGCTTTTGAAGGTGAAGAATGGCGAGTTGATGAGTTGGAGAAGGCTATATCAGACTCACCAGTAGCTGAACAAATCAAACGTATCGATTATTATAGCAAGACGACAGAGCTCTATAATATGTTTGATATCTTTGTATTGCCAAGTACCAATCCAGATCCTCTACCAACTGTAGTTCTCGAATCAATGGCTTGTGGCAAACCTGTAGTCGGCTACCGTCATGGTGGTGTCTGTGAAATGGTTAAAGAAGGTGAAAACGGTCTTCTTGCACACCAAATCAGCCTGCAGAATTGTCTAAGGCCATCCAAGAATTGGCTGATAACACCGAGAAGAGAGAGCAGTTTGGTAAGGCGTCTGTCAAACGCCAAAAAGAACTCTTCTCATTACAAAGTTATATTCGTAATTTTTCGAGTTGTATAAGAACTATTAAGATGAATACTGAAACAATTAAGAACAAGTTAAAACCAATCGTTTATCCAATCATTAACTTTATTCCTAGAAGAAGACTTAAGAATAAAAACTTTACTATCATTTGTGATAATTGTTGGGCTGGAAAAAGTCTATCAGGAATTGGGCTTGCCTTATCAAACGCCATTTGTAGGGATGTTTATCTTTTCACCTGATTACATTAAGATGCTTAAGAATTTAAAACATTATTTGAGCGGAAACATCCCTTTGACATTTGTTCAGGAATCAAAATATATCAAAGACTTTGATAATGCCTATCCTCTAGCACTCCTTGATGATATTGAACTTCATTTCTTGCATTATGCAGATGAAGAAGAAGCTACTAAAAAATGGAATCGTCGTTTGAAGAGAATGCATTGGGATAATTTGTATTTCAAGTTCAATGACAATGATGCTTGTACTTATGAGCTGATGAAAGAGTTTGAAGAGCTTCCATACAAGAGTAAGGTGATTTTCTCTTCAAAGAATTATAGTGACTTACCTTCATTGGTCCACTTTAAATCGGCTGAGAAGCAAGGGCATGTTGGTATCGATTTAAAATACCACCGTTATTTTAATGCTGTTACTTGGTTGAATAAGGGTGGAGAGGATCTAACTAAATGAAAAAGATAAGACTCATTATTCCATATTTTGGAAAACTTCCAAAGTTTTTCCCTTATTTTTGTTGACCGCTAAACGTAATCAAAAGATTGATTTCTTAATTTATACTGATCAAAATATTGACCAATTGGAAATTTTGAACGCTGAGAATATTGAATTTAAGACTCTTTCGTTTGATGATTTAAGAAAAAAAAGTACAGTCTAAATTTGATTTTGAAATTTCTCTCAAAACTCCGTATAAATTATGTGACTATAAAGTTGCTTATGGGCTTATCTTTGAAGAAGAATTAAGGGGTTATGATTACTGGGGTTTTTGTGACACAGATGTCTTACTTGGTGACATTTATCAATTTCTTGAAGAACATAGCTTTTTTGAGAATGACTATGCTCGATATGGTCTTTTAGGTCATCTTCAAATTTTAAGAATTCAAAGAAGTTAATCGTGTTTTTTATGTCTGGGCAAGGTTCATACTATCGATTAGATTATCACAATGTCTATACTAGTGAACAAAATTTTATTTTGATGAGGCAGAAGGCATCCAAAGCTTTTTGAAAAATGTCATTTCAAACAACTGCAAGATAAGTTTTTTGATGATATTGATATTAGTCATTTCTCATTTAGGGAATATGGTGAAAATGAACCGAAACGCTATTATTTTTGGTCAGAGGAAAATGGTTTGGAATCGATAAATTTAATCGATGGTGATATAGTGGTTAAGCGTCCTCTATATGCACATTTCCAAAAGAGGATGATTAAATGTCCTGAGTTTAAATTGGTTGATTCATTTTATGTTATACCAAATCAATTAGTTATTGAGAGAAAATTTCTAAGCAAGAGCTAGTAGAGGTAACAAGAAATAAATTCTATTGGGAATATGTTAAGTCAACGTTTTTAAAAAAATTTAAAATGGAAAAATGGTCGTTAGAATTTATTCGCCATAAATTAAGGATGAAGAGTAATGAATAATATAGATTTGAGTATTATTGTTCCAGTATTTAATGTTGAAGGTTATTTAAAAAAGAGCCCTAGATTCCATACTTATGCAATCGTCGCCAATCAATTATGAAATTGTGTTAATTGATGATGATTCAAGTGATAATAGTGGTGCGATTTGTGATGAGTATCAAAATAATTTTTCTAACGTTTGTGTTAGGCATATTGAAAATAACGGAGTGTCAGAAGCTAGGAACTTAGGTATTTCTTTGTCGAGAGGTAATTATTTATTTTTTATGGATCCTGACGACTTCGTATCTGAGGATTTCTTTGAAAAAATATTTCCTAACCTCAATGATAAATGGGATGTTCTTTGTTTTGGCTACAACGAAATTAAAGAAAATAAGGACACTATTTTGTCTTGTCGCCCTCATTTGTATACGCATTGTGGTCTTCTTGGAAAGAATGAATTTAGAAATCAATTTATAGAGTTATTCAAAACTGATATGATGTATAATGTTTGGTCAAGAATCTATAACAAGTCGTTTATTTTAAAAATACGATATAAAATTTCCTAGTAGGCCAATAGGAGAGGACACATTATTCAATTTTCAAGTTTATCAATATTTAGATAACATTCTTTTTATTGATTCGACTCTTTATAATTACATTGCAGGTAGGAGTGGTTCTGCATTGACAAGTTTTCATCCTAAAAGAATTGAAATTCAATTAGATGAACTTCAAGCATTGCAAAATTACTTGAAAAGTTCCAAATAGAAGATGCCACATTAATTCAAGAAATTAAGACAAAAATTATTGTAAGTGCAGCCTTTCAAATTTCTAATTTAAATGCGAGAAGGAAAGAAAAGATAGAATTACTGCAATCTATTATTACTAATAAAGCTTTTGATCATATTTTTTCAGGAAATAGGAATCAAATGATTGGGTCTTATAAGACCTTATTAAGACAGCGAGATATTTCTTCTTTTCTTAGAAGATTGAGTATTGATCTTCTCACCCAAAAAAAATTTCGGACAGTCATCTTTATTGAAAAAATGAAAATGAATCCAATTTTACGTAAAATTGCTTTTAAATAGGTGTAGCTATTTTATTAAGAGAAAAAGGGATTATGTTAAAAATTAAGTTTGAGAACCTTTTGGTTATTCTAGTATTGACTCTCATTGTTGGGTACGATACTCTTATGACAACAATGTTAAACAGAATAATCCCAAACCTTCCGGTTGTTTTATTAATCTGTTTTTCATTATTATTATGTTTTAGATTTTTGTATATAAAAAATTCACGTTCTTTTATATCTTAACTGCTATTTTATTACTACTAACAAGTTCTATCGTATTCATGCATACGGGCGGGACTAATTTCCTACTTTATTCATTATTGATTTTGTTATTATATGATGCAGATATTGATGTTATCTTAAAAACATACGTTATTGTGTCAGGAACGATAGTGTTCGGAGTGTTCTTACTTTCAATTCTGGGAGTTATTCCTAATTTACAATTTGCTCAGGTCCGTTCGTCTGGCCTTGTGATTAGAAATTCATTTGGCTTTATTTATCCTACAGATTTTGCCTCCCACTGTTTTTATTTATTTATTGCTTGGGGATATGTACTACGGAAAAGGTTCATCATACTACGAACCTTGGTAGGTATTAGTTTAGCATTTTTATCATCAAATTTTGTGATGCTAGGTTAAATGCCCTTTTCTGTACTTGTAGCAACTTTCATTTTTATTGTTATGTATGTTACTAAAGAAAGAAAATTTAAAATTTATGGGATCCTACCTTATTTTGCAGCTATATTTTCTTTCTTAATGTTTTACTTATCGTACTTCTTTACCTGGTCTTCTTCATTATTTGTGAGTTTGAACAACTTATTCAGTATGAGGTTATTTTTAGGGGAAAAAATGCAATAGAGACCTATGGATTACATTTGTTTGGAGCAACCAGGGGTTAAGTTTATAGGATATGGTGGCACAACAGAATCAGTATACAGTTATAACTATGTAGATTCCTCTTATATTCAAATGTTATTTTACTACGGAGTTGTTCCTGTAGTATTACTGGTATTGATTTATGTACTTGCATCAAAGAGAATTTATAAACAGGGTATGTTCCTATTCTTAGCTTTATTATCGCTTATTACAATTAATTGTATGATAGAAGCTTTTTGGATAAGACCAGGATATAATATTTTTATTTTTACACTTTTGCTAGCCTTGTGCCAGTTCAATACAAAATAAAAGATAGAATTGAATGATCATGAAAGTTCTTAAAATTACGCCTATAATCTCTCCTACCAGTTACTGGTGATTATCTTGCTGATTATCACCACCCCTTATGTGACGCGGGTCTTTAGTTCAAATGACTTGGGGACCTATGGCTATTTCAACTCCATTGTTACTTATTTTCTCCTTTTGGCGACGCTAGGAGTGGCTAATTATGGAACTAAGGAGATTTCAGGACACCGAAAAGACATCCAAAAGAATTTCTGGGGGATTTATACTCTCCAGTTGGGGGCTACGATTTTATCTCTTGCCCTCTATGTTCTTTGTGTGTTTCTATCTTCTATGCAAAATCCTGTGGCTTATATCTTAGGACTTAGCTTGATTTCTAAGGGACTCGACATTTCCTGGCTCTTTCAGGGATTAGAGGATTTCCGTAAGATTACGATTCGGAATATCACGGTCAAACTGGTTGGAGTCACCTCCATCTTCTTGTTTGTCAAATCTGCCAATGATCTGTATCTCTATGTATTCTTATTAACGATCTTTGAGCTTTTTAGGTCAGCTCAGTATGTGGCTACCCGCTCGGGAGTTCATTGGGAAAGCCCATTTTGATTTGGCTTATGCACGGGTGCATTTAAAACCGGTCATTCTGCTTTTTACCGCAGATTGCCATTTCCCTCTATGTCACCTTGGATCGGACCATGCTGGGGGCTCTCGCCTCTACAAAGGATGTAGGGATTTACGACCAGGCCTTGAAATTGGTTAATATTTTGTTAACCTTGGTGACTTCACTGGGGAGTGTCATGTTGCCTCGGGTATCGAGCCTCTTATCCTCAGGGGACCACAAAGCGGTTAACAAGATGCATCAAATGTCCTTTTGATTTATAATTTGGTCATCTTCCCAATCATTGCGGGTATGCTGATCGTCAACGATGACTTTGTTCGATTCTTCTTAGGGAAGGATTTCCAAGATGCTCGCTATGCCATCGCTATCATGATTTTTAGAATGTTCTTTATCGGATGGACCAATATCATGGGGATTCAAATTCTAATCCCTCATAATAAAAAATAAAGAATTTATGATTTCGACAACTGTTCCTGCCATTGTCAGTGTCGGATTGAACCTCATCTTCCTACCAAAACTGGGCTTTATTGGAGCTTCGATTGTTTCAGTGTTGACAGAAGCTTTGGTATGGGGATTCAACTCTACTTCACACGAACGTATCTTAAAGAAGTGCCGATTATGGGCTCAATGATGAAGATTGTGTTCGCTTCAGGCCTCATGTATGGTCTTTTGCTACTAGTCAAGTCCATCGTCCACCTTTCGCCGACGCTGAATGTCGTTCTGTATGCTGGCCTAGGTGGGGTCATCTATGGGACCTTGATTTTGCTCCTCAAAGTAGTGAATGTGAAAGAGTTGAAACAGCAATTAATAAAAAAATAGGGAGACAACTATGTACGATTATCTGATTGTTGGTGCTGGTCTATCGGGGGCAATTTTGCTCATGAGGCAACCAAGCGTGGCAAAAAAGTAAAAAGTGATTGATAAACGGGACCACATTGGTGGCAATATCTATTGTGAAGAAGTTGAAGGAATCAATGTTCACAAGTATGGTGCCCACATTTTCCATACGTCCAACAAAAAGGTTTGGGATTATGTCAACCAATTTGCTGAATTTAACAACTATATCAACTCACCAGTAGCTAACTACAAGGGTAGTCTTTACAATCTTCCCTTCAATATGAATACCTTTTTTCTACGCCATGTGGGGGACCAAGACTCCTCAAAAGTCAAAGACAAGATTGCGGAGCAAACGGCGGATATGAAAGATGTTGAACCGAAGAACTTGGAAGAACAAGCTATCAAGTTGATCGGCCCAGATATCTACGAAAAGTTGATTAAGGGCTACACTGAAAAACAATGGGGACGTTCTGCAACAGACCTTCCACCCTTTATCATCAAGCGCCTCCCAGTGCGTTTGACTTTTTGATAATAACTACTTTAACGACCGTTACCAAAGGGATTCCAATCGGTGGTTACAATGTCATTATCGAAAATATGCTGGGCGATGTAGAAGTAGAACTTGGTGTTGACTTCTTTGCCAATCGTGAAGAGCTTGAAGCATCAGCTGATAAAGTTGTCTTTACAGGGATGATTGACCAGTACTTTGATTACAAACACGGTGAGTTGGAATACCGCAGCCTTCGGTTCGAACACGAGATCTTGGATGAGGAAAATCATCAGGGAAATGCCGTAGTCAACTACACAGAGCGTGAGATTCCTTATACTCGTATTATCGAACATAAGCATTTCGAGTATGGTACACAACCTAAGACAGTTATCACACGTGAATACCCAGCTGACTGGAAACGAGGCGATGAACCATACTACCCAATCAATGATGAAAAAGAACAATGCCATGTTTGCTAAGTACCAAGAAGAAGCTGAGAAAAATGACAAGGTTATCTTCTGTGGACGTCTTGCAGACTATAAATACTACGATATGCATGTGGTTATTGAGCGTGCTCTAGAAGTCGTTGAGAAAGAATTTATTAAATGACACAAGAAAAAAAATTGATATCGTGGTTCTTTGGGTCGACGGAAGTGATACTGAGTTTATCCGCGAGAAACAAGTCGTGACAGGTCAAATGTCAAAAAATAGACCAAGAAATTGATGGTGAGCAACGTTATCGTGATTACGGCATTTTTAATTACTGGTTCCGAATGATTGAAAAACATGCTCCTTGGGTAAATAATGTTTATCTAATTACCAACGGGCAAAAGCCTGACTGGTTAAATTTGGAGCATCCAAAACTTAAGTTGATCACTCATATGGAATTTATGCCTAAAGAATACCTACCGACCTATAATTCAGCAGCTATTGAGCTTAATCTTCATCGTATTGAGGGCTTATCAGAACATTTTATCTACTTCAATGATGATATGTTCATGATAAAGGATACTCAACCTTCTGATTTTTATAAAAATGGGCACCCCAAGCTTTTAGCAGTATACGATGCTTTAGTTCCATGGTCACCATTTACAAATACTTATCACAATAATGTTGAATTAATTTATCGCCATTTTCCTAATAAGAAGGCTATGAAATCTCTCCTTGGAAATTTTTTAATTTTCGTTATGGTTCCTTGGTTTTGAAAAACTTGTTACTCTTACCATGGGGACCGACGGGTTATGTGAATCAGCATTTGCCTGTACCGATGAAGAAAAGTACCTTTGTCACATTTATGGGACATTGAAGGAGAAACTTTAGATAAAACGTCACGAAATAAATTAGAGATTATGGGGTAGATGTTAATCAATATATTTGTTCTAATTGGCATATTGAAAGTAATCAGTTTTATCCTATGTCTAAAAAATTTCGGAGAAACAATTGGTTTAAATCAAGGTGGATAAGCTGGAATCTATCTTTAAAGATAGACGTAAAAACTGCTTTGTGTCAATGATGATGGGGACTTTAGGGGAAGAAAACATCATTCATTTCAAGCAAATTTTAAATGAATACTATCCTGAAAAATCAGCTTTTGAAAAATGAGAAATAAGAGATGAAATACTATTTAAAAGAAGAATTTTTACACGATAATAATGCCAAAAATGCGGTAATAAGGCACGGAATGATGTTGAAGTAATTTTAACTAAATTGGGTTATTCTCCATTAAAAGTTTTGGTTAAAGACTGGTATCAAATGAATGTTCTTAGGGCACAAATTCATAAATATAGAGCTCTCTTTAGAGCTTTCAAAGACCTAAAGAAAAATGATGAAATCGTGATTCAATTTCCTTTGTTGCATCATTCTTTGTTTTCTTAACCATTTACTAAAAAAACTTAAAAACAGGGGTACGGACGTCTATTTTTTAGTTCATGATTTGGAAACACTGCGTTTTGTGAATGATAAAACTTTACCCTTTAGGATGAAGTTACGGATGAAATTAACTGAAAGCGATACGTTCCGTAACGTTACAGGTATCATCGCCCACAATCCAATTATGAAATCTGTTTTGGTGGATAAGGGATTGCGGAAGATAAGATTGTTAGCCTGGGCATTTTCGACTATTTGATTCCAAATTTCCAAGAAAAAGAGTGGCCAAACAAAAGACCAGCCGATCATTGTGGCAGGTAATTTGGCCAAGGAAAAAGCTGGTTATCTTTATACTCTTCCAGAAGCACCGTCTTATAACCTTTATGGTGTTGGCTTTGATGAGAGTAGAGCGCTTGCAAATGAAACCTACTTTGGCTCATTCCTACCTGATGAGCTTCCTGCAGCCCTTGAGGGTGGTTTTGGGCTTGTCTGGGATGGTGATAGTGCTGAGACATGTAGTGGTGTTTTTGGAGAGTACCTTCGCTACAACAACTCTCACAAGGCGTCGCTTTATCTAGCATCGGGCTTTCCGCTGGTGGTGTGGAAACAGTCAGCCTTGTCTCACTTTGTACTTGAGAATGACTGTGGGATTGCAGTAGAATCGCTTCATGATTTGAAGGCTACCATTGATAATCTTTCAGATACTGATTACCAAGACTTGGTGGACAATGCCAAGCGTGTCGGTCAGGAAATCCGAGATGGTCACTACTTAAAGACAGCCTTAAAGCATTTATCATAAGATCAAAAGAAGCCAGACAGACTTCTTTTTTTAGTTTTTCAAAAAATATCACTAATTTTAAAAATTTGTCATTTAAAACTTTTCATTGCTGAAACCGTGTGGTAAAATGATTAACGTATAAAATTTGTATAAAGGGAAGTTGATATGAAAAAGAAAGATCTGATTTTTTATGCCGGAGCGGCAGTCTTGATGGCTGTATCTGCTCAGGGAGTCAGTGCAGATGAGCTGGTTTCAAACGAGGCCGCTACTACTGAAGGCAACCAAGTCCAAGCTGAAAAAGCGCCAGAAGTAGCCGTTGCTGAAAAGTCGGTAACACCTGTCGCAAGCAACTATGCAGCACCAGCAAATGTGACCGAACCAGCTGTGGTACCTGTAAAGCAAGACCACTGCTTCAGAAAGTGTGACCCCATCTGTAGAGAAGACTACGGAAGCATCGACTACTGAGAAAGAAGAAACTCCTCTTCCGTCTGATACAGGAAGGACGACCTTCTTTAACACAGGTGCTCACGCTCCTGCTGGTCGCTCGACGGATGTGGCCGTTCAACCAAAATCATTCGTTGATGTGAGTAGCCACAACGGAGATATTAGTATTGGCGACTACCGTACCCTAGCTAATAAGGGCGTGGGTGGTGTCGTTGTCAAATTGACAGAAGATACTTGGTACAAGAACCCGAATGCGGAGAACCAAATTCGCAATGCGCAAGCAGCTGGTCTGCAAGTATCGACCTACCACTTCTCTCGCTATACTTCTGAAGAAGCAGCGCGTGCAGAAGCACGGTTCTATATCGCAGCGGCGCAACGCTTGAATCTTCCAAAGAACACCCTCATGGTCAATGACTTTGAGGATGCCAAGATGCAGTCAAACATCAACCGCACCACCCAAGCTTGGGCTGACGAAATGCGTAAAATGGCTACACCAACTTGATGTTCTACACCAGTGCCAGCTGGTTGGATGAAAACAATCTTCGCAAGAAAGGTCCAGTCAACACCGCTCAATTTGGCCTTCAGAATTTCTGGGTTGCGCAATATCCTTCTCAAAACTGTCTGTAAACGATGCGAAAAGCTTGCGTTACAATGGGAAAGCTGGCGCTTGGCAGTTCACTTCTCAAGCGGAATTGCTTCCAGGAAACACCTCTTTGACCACAGTGTGGACTATACAGGTCGCTTTACAGCGAACGCAAAACCCGCAGCTGACCCGACAGAAGGCAGCCTAAGTGGGAAAATTGACATTGTCAATAACGATACCATGGCGGGACGCTTTGACGTTGTCATCTCAAATGTTAAGGCGCCAAATGGAGTTCGAACAGTTTCTGTACCAATCTGGTCAGAAACAGGTGGTCAAGATGACCTTGTTTGGTACACAGCCAACCGTCAAGCAAATGGGACCTATACCGTCAATGTAAAGCAGCGGACCATAAAAACTCAACCGGTCTTTACAATGTCCACCTTTACTATGTTCAAAACAATGGGCAATTGACAGGTGTTGGCGGAACCTCGACTCAAGTATTCATTAGTAAGGCACCTGAGCAGTTAAAACCTAAAAGCAAGTTTTACTATTGAAAATAATAATGCTAAATCAGGGACTTTGACGCTGTGATCACTAATATCACAGCACCACTAGGTATTAAGGAAGTTTTAGTCCCATCATGGAGTCTAGAAAATGGACAAGATGATCTTATCTGGCACAAGGCAACTAAGCAAACTGATGGAAGCTATCGTGTAACTATAAAGGCAAGTGAGCATAAGGGTAATAAAGGAAATTACCGTGCAGATGCCTATATCGTGGACAACTCTAACAATCGTCATTTAATATTTCTGAAAAAGTAGTTTCGGTTGATTACGTTCGACCAAGTGGAGTTCTGACGATTGAAAACAATACCCCCAGTAGCAGGTACCTTTGATGCGGTTGTTAGTAATATTGTTGCACCGACTGGTCTAAAAAGTTCTAGTTCCATCATGGAGTTTGGTTGGTGGCCAAGATGACCTCATTTGGCACAAGGCAACGCGTCAAGCAGATGGTTCTTATCGTGTGACTATCAAAGCAACGGATCATAAGAATTCAACTGGTAAATACCGTGCTGATGCCTACATTGTAGATGATTCCAACAATCGTCATTATATTTCTGAAAAAGTAGTTGACGTTCGTCAATCACCCAACTGCTTCATTAACGATCGAAAACAATAATGTTTCAACTGGTAGTTTTGATGCGGTTATTCGTAATGTGGTGGCACCGACTGGTGTAAAAATCTTAGTTCCATCATGGAGCCTTGAAAACGGACAGGATGATCTTGTATGGCACAAGGCAAATCGTCAAGCAGATGGAAGTTATCAGTGACTATTAAAGCGAGTGATCATAAAAACTCACTAGGGAATTATCGTGCAGACCTTTATGTCGTTGATAATAATGATAACAACCGTCATTATGTTACTGAAACGATTGTAACTGTTAAACATGATAAACCAACTGGAATCATTTCGGTTGTCAATAACAACAAAGATACAGGGTACCTTTGACGTCATTATCAAGGATGTCTACAGTCCTAAAGGTGTACGAACTGTTCAAGTCCCAACTTGGTCGATAAGGACGGACAGGATGATCTCCGCTGGTACGAAGCAACTCGTCAAGCGAATGGAGACTACAAGGTATCGGTCAAAGCGAGCGATCACAAGAATTCTACTGGTAAGTACCATGTTCACCTTTACTACATTCAAAATGATGGTTCTCGTGTAGGTGTTGGTACCACGACTACAGAAGTGGAATTCGAAATGCCATGACCAAGACACAAGCTGCCATTAAGAATGTCAATGCAACGAACGGGACTTATACAGTAGCTGTAGATCAAGCGCCTCAAGGTCGTCAGATTAAGAATATTCGTGTCGCAGCTTGGTCGAAAGCTCATCAAGAAAATCTTTACTGGTATTCCGCAACTCCAACAGGTATGCACACAGAGATCACAGTCTCTGCTAATAATCACGGTAATGAAGCAGGCAACTATACGACTCACGTCTATGTGGACTACAAAGATGGAGGAGTTGAAGGTTTTAACCTGGGTCAAACAGCCTTGTCTCAACGGAATCAAAAGGTGAATCCACAAACAACCTATTATTCTCAACGAGACCCTCGTTGGGCTGGGAAGTGGTATGGTGTGAGCAATGTCGATCAGTCAGGTTGTGTGCCAACCTCTCTTGCTATGACCTTCACAGATATCCTTGGCAGAACGATTTTGCCAACAACAGTGGCTGATTATCTTTACAACAATACTGATTCATTTAACAAAGGTGAAGCAGGAACGGATGCAGATGGGATTGTATCTGCTACCCGTAACTGGGGCTTGAAGAGTCAATTGGTTAACGGAGCTGGAGGCATTGCAGAAGCCCTCATGGCTGGCAAGCATGTACTTGCTGCGGTAGGCAATAGCCAATTTACTAGCGATCCTTATACCCATGAGTTGGTCTTGCATGGCTATGATAATGGTAGAACCTATGTACGCGATCCATATAATAGCGGCAACAACGGCTGGTACTCCATCAATTATCTTCACTCTATTAAGAGTAAGGATCCGATGGATAACAAGCTTGGAGCACCTTTCTTCTCTATTTTGCATAAGCTAAACAGAAGGCCAATCTGGCCTTCTTTTTCTTTAAAAACAGGATAAAAATCTTCTAATGATATTGTTTCTTGATCCGGCGGTTTGTGCTATAATACTACTATGTGGGTACAATCCGTAAAAAAATTGTAAGGAAGATACATGAAAAAGAAAGATCTTATTTTTTATGCTGGGACAGCTGTTTTGTTAGCTTTTTTCTACACAACAAGTCAAAGCCGATGAGCAACATGCGTCCGATCAAACACAAGAAAATACATCAGCTATCGTTGCAAAAACAACAACTTCATCAGAAGCGCAGAATACTGTGAACGAAGGAGTGGGAGTTGAGAAAGGTGTTCAGACAGAAAATACCGTTCCAACAGAGACAGCACCTGTCACACCGACTGTTAGCAATAACGAGCCTTCTGACAAGGGCACTAGCGACAAGGTTACATCAGAGCATCCAGCACCTGCCGTAGTAGCTAGTCGTGCTCCATATGGCGCACGTGCACGAGTGGTAGCAGGAGAAGATAATAGTTTACCAACAGAGGAAGTACAGAAACCAAGTGGTACTTTCTCAATTGAAAATAATAACCAAACTACAGGTGCATTTGACGCGGTTGTTAGTAATATCACAGCACCACAAGGTGTGAAAGAAGTTTTGGTGCCATCATGGAGTCTTGAAAATGGTCAAGATGATCTTATTTGGCATAAGGCTACTAAGCAAACTGATGGTAGCTATCGCGTAACGATTAAGGCGAGTGAGCATAAAGGGAATAAAGGAGACTACCGTGCCGATGCATACGTCGTTGATAACTCTGGTAAACGCCACTATATCGCTGAACAAGTAGTTTCGGTTGATTACGTTCGACCAAGTGGTGTTCTGACGATTGAAAACAATAACCCAGTAGCAGGCACCTTTGATGCGGTTGTTAGCAAAATTGTTGCACCGACTGGTCTAAAAGAGGTTCTTGTTCCATCATGGAGTTTGGCTGGTGGTCAAGATGACCTTATCTGGCATAGGGCAACTCTCCAAGCTGATGGCTCTTATCGTGTAACTATTAAAGCGAGCGATCATAAGAACGATAGTGGGAAATACAACGTTCATGTACATTTCATTGATGCCGATAATCATCGACGTTATGTGACAGAGGCAATTACAGAAGTTCATCAGGTCAAAACCAAGTGGCACAGTAACGATTGAGAATAACAATACTGAGAAAGGTACTTTTGATGCCGTTATTCGTAATGTAGTCGCTCCAACTGGTTTGAAAGAAGTTTTAGTCCCTACTTGGTCTAACAAAAATGGTCAGGATGATCTAGTCTGGCATAAAAGCAATTCGTCAAAGTGATGGCAGCTACCGTGCAACCATTAAAGCATCTGATCATAAGAATGATACAGGTGAATTTAATGTTCATATTTACTACGTAGATCAAAATAATCAAAAAAGCCTACATCACAAAGACAACGACAGAAGTACGTGAAGTTAAACCAAGTGGCACTATAACAATTGAGAACAACAATACTGTAACAGGCACATTTGATGCCGTTATTCGTAATGTTTTTGCTCCAAATGGCTTGAAAGAAGTTCTGATCCCAACATGGTCAGATTCAAACGGGCCTGATGATCTAGTCTGGCATAAAGCAGTGCGTCAAAGCGACGGTAGTTATCGTGCGACCATCAAAGCCTCAGATCATAAAAAAAATGAGGATGGTAAGTACAATGTCCATGTTTATTATGTAGATCAAAACTAATCAACGAAATTACATCACAGAAACCACGACAGAGGTACGTCAAGCCCGCCGTTCTGGTACAATCTTAATCCAAAACAACAACAAGGATACAGGTACCTTTGACGTCATCATTAAGGATGTCTACAATCCTAAAGGTGTGCGAACTGTGCAAGTCCCAACTTGGTCGGATAAGGACGGCCAAGACGATATCCGCTGGTATGAAGCAACTCGTCAAGCGAACGGAGACTACAAGGTATCTGTTAAAGCCAGCGATCACAAGAACTCTACTGGTAAAAGTACCATATCCACCCTCTACTACATCCAAAAATGATGGTTCTCGTGTGGGTGTCGGTTCAACGACTACAGAAGTTGAATTCCGAAATGCTCAGACGAAGACACAAACAGGGATCAAGAATGTTAATTCTGGTGCTGGAACCTTTACGGTAACGGTGGATCAAGCGCCTCAGGGACGTCGGATTAAGAACATCCGTGTTGCAGCCTGGTCTCAAGCGCACCAAGAAAATCTCTTCTGGTATTCAACGGCACCTTCTGGAATGCATACAGAAGTGCAGGTCTCAGCAGCAAATCACCAGTACCAATCAGGTAACTATACCACTCACGTCTATGTGGATTATGTCGATGGTGGCGTTGAAGGCTTTTTAACCTTGGTCAAACAGCCCTTCATCCCCGTGCGACTGTAGATCAAACTGCTTTTTAGTCCTCGTGTAACGAATGGACAACGGGACCGTGTCTTACGGGCAGCAGCTAGTCTAGTCGGTGTTCGTGGCGGAACTGCAGCTCACCATCAATTGGTCAATGATTACAACAGTGTCAAACCACTTCCAGTTGGTTATGCAGTGAAGACGACCGATGACTGGTGTGATATCTTTGTCACAACAGTCTTCCAGCGGGAAGGTTTGAGCGGTTTGATTGGTCGTGAATGTGGAGTCGAACGTCACATCCAGATCTTCAAACGCTTGGGCATCTGGAATGAAGATGGTACCACTACACCAAAAGCAGGGGACATCATCACTTTAACTGGGATCAAAATAGCCAACAAAACAATGGCTTTGCGGATCACATCGGAATTGTTGAGAGCGTCTCAAATGGGATCATTCATACCATTGAAGGAAACTCCAACAACCAAGTCCGTCGCAATACCTATCGAATCGGACATGGCAATATCCGTGGATTTGCCACCCCACGCTATCAATAATAAAAAGGGAGTGGGAAAGAACTCTGACTAGTTAAAAGAGTTCGTCTTCCCACCCCGCACAGTTGATTAGGTATTCTTTGGAGCTAGAAAAGCGAACAAAGATACCAATCAACCACTGCGTCATACAGTTATTTCTATCAAATATAAAAAAGGCTGAACAGTTTTTGTCCAGCCTCTTTTTTGTGGCTTCTTTTTAGAATGCAGATAAATTTTTTAAAAATAAAATGAGAGATTCTGTCAATTGTTTAAAATGATTTTTTATCTTTTGAAATATTCGATTATGACTGGAGACTTTACGCAGTGAGAAAAGTGCTTGAAATATTAGAATTTCAAGCACTCGGGAGTTTTGAGAGTAAAACAGTTTGGGAAACTGTTTTAGCCTGAGTCTAGAAATTAAAGAGCGAAGGGGCTCAAAACTAAGTCATGGAACTTCTTTGAAGTTCGCTGACGTCCGTACTCACTTAAGGAAAGTCTCTAAGAATACTATTTCGGTTCTTTTCTTATTTTTTCAACCTTTCTTCGAAACTCTTAGAAGGGGCCTCGACTTGGATGGTTTCAAGGGTTAATGGATTGGTGAAGGTCAAGCGGTGAGCATGGAGCATGAGTCGCTCTCCGCGTGCAGGGTTATAGAGAGGATCCCCGACAATCGGGTGGCCATGATGGGAGAGATGAACCCGGATCTGATGGGTGTGCCCCGTCTTGAGCTGGCATTTGACCAGGCTGTTTCGTCCGATTTTTTTTTCAGTTGCGTCACCTGAGTTTCTGCATACTGCCCTTTGCGTGGATCGACCAGGCGCTTGCGCCGATCGTGGCGATCACGTCCGATTTTTATCCTTGTAGATGATGGTCTTTTTGCGCTAAACTTCCTTGGATCAAGGCCCAGTACTCGCGTTGGATTTTTTTATCTTCCAAAATACGGTTGAGAATGGGCAGGATAAAAGGATTCTTGGCAAATAAAATCGCTCCGCTGGTTTCCTTATCTAACCGGTGCACGACGTAACAGGTGGAGCCAACATAGCTGGAAACATTGTTGTGAAGAGCAATTTCCATCGGTTCGTTGGCATGGGTTTTCATGCCTTCGGGCTTATTGACGATGATGACGTGCTCATCCTGATAGAGTTCTTCGACCAGACCGGGTCTCAGACTGGGAGCTCTCTTTTCAGGGTAATCGTCCGCGTCAAAGAGCAGCTGGATATGGTCTCCTTTTTGAACGGGGCTCTGCCAGTTGATGGTCTCGCCATTGACCAAGACGTGCTTCTTGGTTCGTAAAAATGCCGGATCTTACGGGGAATGAGGAAGTAGTCCTCAAGCAACTCTTTCACAGTCATCTGGGGAAAGGATTGTGGAATGGTAAATTGATAGTTCATGACCTTATTGTAGCAAAAATCTACGCTTAAAGAAAACTAAATGGGAGAAGGGGATGAGCTATCTTTTTCTTGCTAGGACAAGGATAAGGTGTTACAATAACAGGTATGAATAGAATAAAAGAATTATTTGAAAACCTGATCACTTTTTTAGAAAGGATCATCCGCCCAAAGCGGTGGCAGAAGAAGTGCCAGACACGGAACTACCGGAAGAGACAGTAGAGCCGACCTATAGTCGCTCAGGCAAGCACAGAAGCAAACCGCTCTCTCAGCACCCCTTCCGTCGTTTCTGGCGCAGATTCCATTTGACCAAGATTCTCCTGATCATTGGGCTAGGCTTTAGCCTCTTGACAGGGGGCTATCTCTTCTACCTTGCTAAGACGACCAACGTCAAGGATTTGCAGAATGCACTCAAGGCCACGACGATTATCTATGATAAGAATGGCGACCAGGCTGGAAGTTTGACCGGGCAAAAGGAACCTACGTCGAACTCGATGCCATTAGTGAGAATCTGCAAATGCCGTGGTCGCAACAGAGGACCGGAGCTTTTACAAGAATAGCGGGATCAACTATGGTCGCTTCTTCTTAGCGATTTTGACCCCTGGGGCGCTCAGGTGGTGGGTCGACCATCACCCAGCAGCTAGCCAAGAATGCTTACCTGTCTCAGGACCAGACGGTGGAGCGTAAGGCCAAGGAATTCTTCCTGGCGCTTGAAATCAATAAGAAATACAGTAAAAAAAGAAATCCTCACCATGTACCTCAACAATGCCTATTTTGGAAATGGGGTTTGGGGAATTGAGGATGCTTCCAAGAAGTATTTTGGGGTTTCAGCCAGTCAATTAAGCCTGGATCAGTCTGCGGTACTCGCCGGTATGCTCAAGGGACCTGAGATCTATAACCCGCTCTATTCAGTAGAGAATGCGACCAATCGCCGCAATACGGTCCTCCAAAATATGGTGGCGGCCGGCTATATTGATCAGAAAACGGCTGATCAGTCGGCTACTGTGGATATCCATGGCCAATTGGTCGATGCCTATGAAGGCAAGTCGGAGGATTACCGCTACCCATCCTATTTTGATGCGGTCATCAATGAAGCGGTCAATGAATACGGTCTCACCGAAGAAGATATTGTCAAAAATGGCTACCGGATCTACACCGAGCTGGATCAAAATTACCAAGCAAGCATGCAGGTAATCTATGACAATACAGCCCTCTTCCCAGTAGCGGAAGACGGCACGCGCGCAGAGTCCGGTAGTGTGGCCCCTTGATCCTAAGACTGGTGGGGTTCGGGCTCTCGTAGGTCGTGTCGGTAGCGATGAAAATCCAGGATTTCGGACCTACAACTATGCTACCCAAGCTGCTCGTAGTCCGGGATCGACCATCAAACCTTTAGTGGTCTATAGCCCAGCTGTTGCGGCAGGTTGGTCGACCAATAAGGAATTGGACAATAGTACCACACAATATGGAAGCTATGAGGGCAATAACTACGCGGGAATCCAGTCTAGCCCAACGGTACCGATGTACCAGGCCCTGGCAGAGTCCCTTAACCTTCCAGCCGTAGCGACCGCTAATGATTTGGGTCTTGATACGGTCTTTGAGTACGGGAAAAAATTTGGGCTCAACATGGACAAGGTGGACAAGTCGCTTGCCGTTGCCTTGGGAGCTGGTGTGACAACCAATCCGATGCAGATGGCTCAGGCTTATGGCACCTTTGCAAACGGCGGGGTCATGAATGATGCCCATCTTATTACCAAGATCGAAAATGCCAGTGGTCAAGTGGTCAAGAGCCACAGCCAGAAATCAACCTGCGTGCTTAGTGGTTCAACGACAGATAAGATGACCAATATGATGCTTGGTACCTTCAGTAATGGTACAGGGGTGAACGCTGCGCCTTATGGCTATACCATGGCAGGGAAAACCGGTACGACAGAGACCAGCTTTAACAAGGACCTCTCTGGAGACCAATGGGTGATCGGCTACACGCCAGATGTGGTCATCAGTCAATGGCTTGGTTTCCCAACGACCGATGAAGGTCATTACCTGACCGACAGTAGTGCTGGAACGGCGTCCGAGATCTTCCGCAATGTTGCCAACAGTGTCCTGCCTTATACAGACGGTACCCAGTTTGACTCGGTGAAGAACTCTTATGCTGAAAACGGCATTGCGCCAGTCGGAGAAGAAACGACAGAAACAGATAGCAAAGAAGACAAAGGTTTCTTTGAGGATGTCAAAGAAAAGGCGTCGAATATGGTCGATGATGCGAAAAAGCAATCGACGAGGCCGATATTCCAGGAAAAGCGAAAACGCTTGGGATACCTTCAAAGGCTGGCTTGGTTTCTAATCAAAAGAGAGTGGGACAGAAATCGGTAATTCGTTAGAATTCGATTTCGTTGTCCCACCTCCGCACAATTGAGTAGGGCTGTAAAAGCTGATGAATTCAGCGTAGTAGAGCCCACTCAACCACTGCGTCTTGCTCGACAATCCAAAAATAATTGAGAGGCTAGGACTTTTGTCCTAGCCTCTATTTGTTTAAAGTTCACTATCTGACAAGCTAAAGGTATCGCCGTGTTGGAGATCCCCGTACTGGTAGCCCCGTTTGAACCAGCGCATGCGCTGTTCCGAAGTTCCATGGGTAAAGCTATCTGGTACCGAGTAGCCGTAGGCTTGCTCTTTGAAGAGTGTCATCCCCGACTGCATGGGCCGCATTCATGGCTTCTTCGATATCACCGATATCCAAAAGGTTTCGGTCTTGAATGGAGCGGGCCCAGACACCTGCTAGGTAATCTGCTTGGAGCTCGATGCGGACACTGATGGCATTTCGTTCCTTTTCAGAAAGACCTTGTTGCATCCGATGGTATTTGCCAAGATTCCCAGCTCATTTTGCACGTGGTGGCCGACTTCGTGGGCGATCACGTAGGCCATGGCGAAGTCGCCGCTAGCCTTGTATTTGGTTGTTAATTCCTTGTAGAAGCTCATATCCAAATAAATCTTCTTATCGGTTGGACAGTAGAAGGGACCAGCTGATGCTTGCCCAACCCCACAGCCTGTCTGTGTCCGTCCGGTATAGAAGACTAGTTTGGGCTCATGGTAAGTACGTCCTTCAGCTTGAAAGACCTTGTGCCAATGATCTTCTGTTGTTCCAAGGACCTTGCTGACGAACTCGGCATCTGCATCGTCGACATGGGTCTTGTTGGTGCGCGTGACTTGGGTGGATTGGTAAGGTTGAGAAGAAGTCCCATTTCCAAAGAGGCCCCAAGACTAGCGCCACCACCTCCTAGAAGAACCAGAAGAAGGATGAGGACTATCTTACTCTTGAAGCTTCCAGACGATAGCAAAATTTGTAAAATGCCCCCGCCAAGGTTACTGTTGCCTGAAGACTGGGAGTAGCTTTGCCCCCTTCGGTCTTCGATATTTCTACTTTCTTTTAGATGATCGCTTTTCATATTCGTCTCCTTTTGTTTTATTTTACCAAAAATGAGGCGAAAACCAGAGTGATAACGCTTTAGATTTGCTTTTTCTTGACAGGAGATTTTCTGTTCTTGTCAAAACGTGGAAAACTTGCTATAATGGGATGAACGGAGGCGTTATGGCATTAAAAAGCAAGTCTAGCGTGTACGGTTTGTGGGTCACGCAATTACTCCATTAAGTTGAGTGGGACGCCAAAACCAACACGTCTAGAAGTCAATAAATTCTGCAAGCATTGCAGCAAGTATACCATCCATAAAGAAACACGATAGGAGAGAGAGTTGTGAAATTCATTAAAGATATTTTCGTCTTACTAAAAGATACAACTTGGCCAAATCGCAAGGAAAGATGGAAAAACTTTATCTCAGTGATTGAGTACACCGCTTTCTTTGTTGCATTGATTTTATTTGTTTGACAAAGTCATTGCACGTGGCCTATTGCACATGATCAATTTCTTTTAAGAAAAGAAGCCAGGTGGGATCCCCAGGGTCCCACTTTTTGCGGTTTTTTCTTAAAAAAATAAATCAGCAAACCTCTTTGAATTCCTGCAAAATGTGGTATAATGAAGCTAGGGAAAGGAAAGCCAAGAGGCTTTTTTTAGTATGTTCAAAAAAGCTCGAGCAGGCTAAACAGAAAGAAAGGATGCCCAAATGGATAGTTTTGATAAAGGATGGTTTGTTTTACAAACTTATTCTGGTTATGAAAATAAGGTAAAAGAAAATCTATTACAACGTGCACAAACTTACAATATGTTAGAAAACATCTTGCGCGTAGAGATTCCAACTCAAACCGTACAAGTTGAGAAAAACGGTAAAACCAAAGAAATCGAAGAAAACCGCTTCCCAGGTTATGTCTTGGTTGAAATGGTCATGACAGATGAAGCTTGGTTTGTTGTTCGAAACACACCAAACGTTACAGGATTCGTCGGATCTCACGGAAATAGATCAAAACCAACTCCATTATTGGAACAAGAAATCCGCAGCATCTTGCTCTCTATGGGTCAAACCGTTCAAGAGTTTGATTTGGATGTCAAGGTGGGCGATACGGTTCGTATCATCGACGGTGCCTTCACAGACTATACTGGTAAGATCACTGAAATTGATAACAACAAGGTCAAAATGGTCATTTCTATGTTCGGTAACGATACGGTTGCAGAAGTGAATTTGAACCAAATTGCTGAATTGTAAGAAAGAGAGTGGGACAGCTTCAACAGTATGGGAGACTGTTGAAGGTTGCAGATAAAGGAAACATAGTTTCCGTCAACATAGGGTATTTTTGAAGCTTAAAAAGCGAACAAAGAATTAGGATACTTGCTTCGCAAGTTCTATCCACCACCTCAAAGCAGTGCTTTGAGCACTCAACCACTGCGTCTTGCTCGACAATCCAAAAAAATTAAGAGGCTAGGACTTTTGTCCCAGCCTCTTTGTATGGATCGTTATTGATTTTATCTAGACCGGTGATGCCTTTTAAGCGCTTGGTTTCTGCAGCAGACATAACATTAACGATCTGGTCTCCTTGGGTAGAGAAGTTAGATTCGTCCCCGTTACTATCTTTATAGACATAACTGGTCCAACGTTCAGAACGCATAATGGCATAGGGTTTTCCGAGACGCTCGAGAGCTGTTTTGGTGTATCGGATTTGGAAATGCTGCCAGTAGACTTGTGGTTGGCATCGCCCCCTCTTAGTCGGAAGGTGATATCTGTTAACACATTATTACGGAAGAAAGCCATGATATCGCCATTGTCTGTTGCCCAAACATTGACCCCATCGCCAGGATTCGCACTGTCTGTACTACTTACGGGTTGACCAAAGGCTGCAACTACATCATCGTAACTGCTTCTTTCTTTTGGCCCACCAACCTCTTGTCCATCTTCGGTTCTTAATACAAAACCAGTGGTAGGGTGGAGATTCTTGAGTTTTTCGATCTCAGGAATGGATGCGGCTCCCCGGCACATATTGGAGAGAAGAACCATCATCTGGATCCATGCTGTAGCGATCTGAAAAATCATTTGAGCTAGTGCTGTCTGAAGAAGTGCTCGATGGTTTACTAGATGATTTTTTGGTTGAAGATTGTTTGATCGGTTTTCTAGAACTAGAAGCTGTTTTTGCTTGTTTCGCAGAATTGGCAGGTGAGCAAGCTGCTAGTGTTACTAGTGAAAGAAGGCCGATCGTAAAGAAACGAATGTTTTTCATAATAACCCTTTCTAATGTGTTTCGCCGATCAGGCGAGATTTTATTATATCAATAATCAAGGAATGGAGCAAATGGAAACAAAAAATCCCCTATTGCTAGGGGAATTTTTAAAAGATAAAAGATGATAAAAAATTTTATTATCAAGGCGGTAGACGGATTTGAACCGACGATCAAGCTTTTGCAGAGCCGTGCCTTACCACTTGGCTATACCGCCGTAACTTATAATATTGTAACCTAAAAACAAGATAGGTCAAGAAAAACTTTTTCCTTCAAATCATTACAGATGAAGAATACTGAAAAAATCTCTCAAATAGCTTGCGAATTCTAGGGATTTCTGCTATACTTATAGAGTTGTCTAAGACAGCAAATACTCATCTCGGATCCATTGTGGCACCGTTGCCCTTGTGGTCGTGCTGCAAGTTGACGTCTGAGAGAGGAGAAAAAACAAAAAAGGAGAAACTACTCATGGCAGTAATTTCAATGAAACAACTCCTCGAAGCAGGAGTACACTTCGGTCACCAAACACGTCGTTGGGACCCAAAGATGGCTAAGTACATCTTCACTGAACGTAACGGAATCCACGTGATCGACTTGCAACAAACTGTAAAATATGCAGACCAAGCATACGACTTCATGCGTGATGCAGCTGCAAACGATGCAGTGATCTTGTTTGTAGGTACTAAGAAACAAGCTGCTGATGCTGTTGCAGAAGAAGCTGTTCGTGCAGGTCAATACTTCATCAACCACCGTTGGTTGGGTGGTACCCTTACTAACTGGGGAACAATCCAAAAAAACGTATCGCTCGTTTGAAAGAAATCAAACGCATGGAAGAAGATGGAACTTTTGAAGTTCTTCCTAAGAAAGAAGTTGCATTGTTGAACAAACAACGCGCTCGTCTTGAAAAATTCTTGGGTGGTATCGAAGAAATGCCTCGCATCCCAGACGTAATGTACGTTGTTGATCCACATAAAGAACAAATCGCTGTTAAAGAAGCTAAGAAACTTGGTATCCCAGTTGTAGCGATGGTCGACACAAACACTGACCCAGATGATATCGATGTTATCATCCCAGCGAACGACGACGCTATCCGCGCTGTTAAATTGATCACTGCGAAAATGGCTGACGCTGTTATCGAAGGACGTCAAGGTGAAGACAGTGTTGCTACAGTAGAAGCTGAATTGGCAGCTACTGAAGGTCAAGCTGATTCAATCGAAGAAATCGTTGAAGTTGTAGAAGGCGACAACGCTTAATTTCATTCAATAAGTAACTAACCTAAGAGGGCAGGGCTCAGCCCGACCCTCTTATTTTATTAAAAATATAGGAGAACAAAAATGGCAGAAATTACAGCTAAGCTTGTAAAAAGAATTGCGTGAAAAATCTGGTGCCGGTGTCATGGACGCTAAAAAGGCATTGGTTGAAGTTGAAGGTGATATCGAAAAAGCGATCGAATTGCTTCGCGAAAAAGGTATGGCTAAAGCAGCTAAGAAAGCTGACCGTGTTGCCGCTGAAGGTTTGACTGGTGTTTATGTCAATGGTAACGTTGCAGCAGTAGTTGAAGTAAACGCTGAAACTGACTTCGTTGCGAAAAACGCTCAATTCGTTGAATTGGTAAACGCAACAGCGAAAGTGATCGCTGAAGGTAAACCAGCTAACAACGAAGAAGCTCTTGCTTTGACAATGCCTTCAGGTGAAACTCTTGAAGCTGCATACGTATCTGCAACAGCTACAATCGGTGAAAAGATTTCATTCCGTCGTTTTGCTTTGCTTGAAAAAACAGATGCACAACACTTCGGTGCTTACCAACAAAACGGTGGACGTATCGGTGTTATCTCTGTGATCGAAGGTGGAGACGAAGCACTTGCTAAACAAATCTCAATGCACATCGCTGCAATGAAACCAACTGTTCTTTCATACAAAGAATTGGATGAGCAATTCGTGAAAGATGAATTGGCACAATTGAACCACGTCATCGACCAAGATAACGAAAGCCGTGCAATGGTTGGTAAACCAGCTCTTCCACACTTGAAGTATGGTTCTAAAGCTCAATTGACTGACGAAGTTGTCGCTCAAGCTGAAGAAGATATCAAAGCTGAATTGGCAGCTGAAGGTAAACCAGAAAAATCTGGGATAAAATCATCCCTGGTAAAATGGATCGTTTCATGCTTGACAACACTAAAGTTGACCAAGCTTACACTCTTCTTGCACAAGTTTACATCATGGATGACAGCAAGACAGTGGAAGCTTACCTTGAATCAGTAAATGCTTCAGTAGTTGAGTTTGCTCGCTTTGAAGTTGGTGAAGGTATCGAAAAAGCAGCTAACGACTTTGAATCAAGTTGCAGCTACAATGGCAGCGGCTCTTAACAACTAAGAATACAAAAAAAAAAAGAGGTTTCGATGGGAACCTCTTTTTGTGTGGAAAATATCTTATATCATTGTTTAAGCTGTTTTAAAATATTAACAAAGTTTGTTTTCAAAAAAATAACAGACGTTACCGAAGATTCATCGATATACTTTTCTGAAACTTTCCGCCGTGAGAAAAGTGCTTGAAACAATGAAGTTTCAAGCACTCGGGAGTTTTGAAACTTTAGGTTCAAAACTAAGTCATGGAACTTCATAGAAGTTCGCTGACGTCCGTACTCACCTAAGGAAAGATTCAGAGAAGATATTATGTGAACTGATATCATGGGCTCATTCATTTGCTTAATGTGCGAAGGTATCGATTCTAGAAGCAGGGACAGGGTTCCCATGATGAGGCCGGCTAGTATCACTCGAGCATGACTGCGAGGCTACTGCGTTTGAAGTCCCAGTCAAGGATAGAAGCTGCAAGGGCACCGGTCCAGGCACCAGTTCCCGGAAGAGGGATTCCAACAAAAGCAATAAGGCCCAGAAGATTCCCTTGTCTCCTGCAGCTTTTCTAATTTCTGTCCGCCTCTATGGCCCTTATTGAGACACCAGCTAAAAAGCCTCCGATAATTGGTTTTTGCCCCCAAGTAAGAATATGGCGGGCGAAAAAAGAAGATCAGAGGGACAGGGAGAAGATTTCCGATCACTCCGATCAGGAGCGCTGTCCATAAGGGAATACCATTTGCAATGGCAAAGGGATGGCCCCGCGCAATTCAACAAGGGGCACCATGGAGATCAGGAAGGTAAAGATATATTTCATTAGTCAAGCCTTTCGATTAGTCTTCTTCATTCTATCGTATCTTTTTCTCAATTGACAACTATGATCTTTTTTAATCTTTTATCTTGACTTTCTGGTGGAGGAAGCATATAATAAAGACATAGTTAATTAGAATCATTATAAAAAGGAGAAATGACATGACAACTATGAAACATGAAGCAGCTACTGATGTAGCAACTTTTGCACCTTCAAATAAAGAAACTCTTCCAGAAACAAAAGCTCTCTTGAACCAAGTCGTAGCAGATCTCTACGTGGCTCACATTGCCCTTCACCAAGTACACTGGTATATGCGTGGACGTGGCTTTATGGTTTGGCATCCAAAAATGGACGAATACATGGACAGCTTGGATGCAACCTTAGATGAAGTGAGCGAACGCTTGATCACTCTTGGTGGTGCGCCATATTCTAGCATGACTGAATTTTTGGAACACAGCAATATTGAAGAACGCCGTGGAACATTTACAAAAATGTAGAAGAAAGCTTGACACGTGTTCTTGAAATCTTCCATTACCTTGATGGCCTTTACCAAAAAGCTTTGGATGTTACCGATGCTGAAGGCGACGATGTAACCAACGATATCTTTGTTGGGGCTAAAGCAGAACTTGAAAAGAACATTTGGATGGTGGCTGCTGAACTTGGTCAAGAACCAGGATTATAAGATCATAAAAAAATAGAAGCCGTGGGCTTCTATTTTTTTGGTTTGTAGGAGATTTCCACTAATTAAAGGAATTCTTAATCTAACTATAGTTGGAGCGAAATCGAGGCCTATCGCTCCTCTTTTTTGGTATAGTTAATATGTGATTTTCTGTAAGCGTTCGCAGGTATAAGAAAGCGCTTACAAATTTAACAGTTAATCCTAAGAGGAGGTTTTTATGGGAAAGTCTTTTTTTTGAAAAGCGTCCTGTTTTTAGTATTTGTAAGCTCTCAGTTGGAGCTTGTTCTGTTGTGATTGGGATTTCTGCCTTGGGTCTTTCAAGGGTCCATGCGGAAGAAAAGCCAGCCCTCGAAAGTGAACCGACTTCGTTGGAGACACCAAGTGTTATGACGGAAAACTCAGAAGCGGAAGTTCCTGGAGCTGTTGCAAGGGTTTCAGAAGCTCCAGCTGTCATCACCCCTACCGGAGCTGAGGAAAAGCCGGCGCCTCAAGGCGAAGGCCAGCCCATTTCAGCTTCATCTGAGCGTGCTACAGGAACGGAAGAAACTGCTGCTCCAGATCAAAATCGTGTAGCGGAGGATATTGTGCAAGATCGAGAACGTGATTTTAATAAAGATTGGTATTTTAAATTAAATGCAGCTCCTGGTGCAGAAGGGCGTCAAGTGGATGTCAAGGATTGGAAAAATTAGATCTTCCTCATGACTGGTCTATTTTCTTTGATTTCGATCACAACTCTCCTGCTCAAAATGAGGGGGGTCAATTAAACGGAGGGGATGCTTGGTATCGTAAGACCTTCCGTTTGGACGATAAAGATCTAGATAAGAAGGTTCGCTTGGAATTTGGCGGGGTTTATATGGATTCCAAAGTCTATGTAAACGGACAATTCGTCGGTCATTATCCAAATGGCTACAATGCCTTTTCTTATGATATTACTCCTTATTTGAATGCGGATGGAAGCGAGAATACCATCGCCGTTCATGTGGTCAATCAACAACCAAGTAGCCGTTGGTATTCTGGTAGTGGGATTTACCGGGATGTGAAGCTGAGTGTAACGGACAAGGTTCATTTAGCGCAGTATGGGACTACGATTACGACCCTCAGTTGGAAAAACAGCAAAATGGGGCAGTAGATACAGTGGTGAAGAGCCACATTGTCAACCAAGATGATCAAGCTCATAGTATTTATGCGGAATATGAAATTGTCGATCAAAATGGCCAAGTGGTGAGCGAAAAAACACGCAGTGAAGCACAAGCTGTTTTAGCAGGTCAAGAGATCAACCTATCTCAAACCTTGCATGTTGAAAAACCAACCCTCTGGGATGTGAAAACGGATCATCCAGCTCTCTATACCTTGTATACGCGGGTTTATCGGGATTCGCAGTTGGTCGATGTGCAAAAGGAACGCTTTGGTTATCGCTATCTGAACTGGACGCCAGAAGGTGGCTTCTTCCTCAATGGGGTGGCGACGAAATTCCACGGGGTATCCCTTCACCATGATCACGGGGCTCTTGGAGCTGAGGAAAATTACAAGGCTGAATACCGTCGTCTCAAACAGATGAAAGACATGGGAGTCAATGCCATCCGGACGACCCACAACCCAGCAAGTGAACAAACCTTGAAAATTGCGGCTGAGTTGGGCTTGATGGTCCAAGAAGAAGCTTTTGATACCTGGTATGGTGGCAGAAGCAATACGATTACGGTCGTTTCTTTGAAAAAGATGCCACTCACCCAGAAGCTCGTAAGGGGGATACTTGGTCAGATTACGATCTACGGACCATGGTAGAGCAGGGACAAGAACAATCCAGCCATTGTCATGTGGTCAATCGGTAACGAAGTCGGTGAAGCAGATGGTTCAGACAAATCTGTCGCAACCGTTCGTCGCTTGGTCAAGACCATCAAGGACGTGGATGCAACCCGCTATGTCACTATGGGAGCTGATAAATTCCGCTTTGGCGATGGATCAGGAGGCCATGAAAGGTAGCAGCAGAGCTCGATGCGGTTGGATTTAACTATTCAGAGGCCAACTATGAAAGCTTACGGGCCAAACATCCAAACTGGCTCATTTATGGTTCGGAAACCTCTTCTGCAACGCGGACACGGGGCTCATACTATCATCCTGAAAGAGAATGGGTCGGCAGCAACCAAGAAGACCGCCACTATGAACAATCAGACTACGGCAATGACCGGGTTGGTTGGGGTCGGACAGCAACCGCCTCTTGGACCTTTGACCGTGATCATGCCGGCTATGCAGGACAATTTATCTGGACTGGTACGGACTATATCGGTGAGCCAACCCCATGGCACAACCAAAAATGATACACCTGTGAAAAGTTCTTATTTCGGTATCGTGGATACTGCCGGCCTTCAAAGAATGATTTTTACCTTTACCAAAGTCAATGGGTGTCAGCTGAGAAACATCCAATGGTGCATCTCTTGCCACATTGGAACTGGGACAATCCAGAATTAGCCAATCGTGTCATGGATGAAGAAGGACGGATTCCTGTTCGGACCTTCTCCAATGCCCACAGTGTGGAATTAATTGTCAATGGGGAATCACAAGGAGTCAAGACCTTTACCAAGAAGACCACAGCTGATGGCCGGACTTACCAAGAAGGGGCAAATCCGGATGAACTTTATCTAGAGTGGTTGGTCCCTTATGTACCAGGTAAAGTGGAAGCTATTGCGCGCAACGAAGCAGGAGAAGTGATCGCGAAAGATCAAGTTGAAACAGCCGGCAAGGCTGCGGGTGTTCGTTTGTTGAAAGAAGAACACGCGATCGCAGCGGACGGTAAGGATTTGACCTATATTACCTATGAAATCGTCGATGAAGAAGGTCGTGTTGTCCCAACTGCCAATAATTTGGTGCATTTCCATTTGCATGGACAAGGCCAAATTGTCGGTGTCGATAATGGGGAACAGGCCAGCCGTGAACGCTACAAAGCGCAGGAAGATGGCACATGGCAACGCAAAGCCTTCAACGGTAAAGGGGTTGTGATTGTCAAATCAACTGAGCAGGCGGGAGCCTTTACTCTGTATGCAGACTCAGATCGCTTGCAATCAGACCAAGTCAGCCTCTTTACAGGTAAGAAGGACCAAGCAGAACGCACTGTATTAGGTGTGGAACCTGTTCGACAAAGTGCTTATCTAGGAGAAAACCAACCTTGCCAAGTAAGGTCAATGTGGTCTATAGCGATGGCAAAGCCCAAGAAGAAGCCGTTGAATGGGATGCGGCAGACTATAGCCGTGCTGGCCAAGTCCGTGTGACAGGTCATGTTCAAGGACGCACGGTCGAAGCTCTGGTCGATGTGATCGGCGTGGAACAAGTCCTTCCAGTCATCAAACAAATCCCACAGGGAGCAGATCTAGCAACCGTGGATAAGGCTGTGCAATTAGTCTTCACCGATGGGACCACTGCTCACTATGAGGTCGATCAATGGACCTTGGAAGCTGGTCAAGAAGATCAGTTGTCCACACCAGGAGCACGCTTGAAAGCTACAGGACTCTTAGGCAATGGGGAAACGGTCCAAGCGACACTAGTGGTTGCAGGAGGAGATGTAGCCAAGGCTAAGAAACCAACAGTTCAGCTAGATGGAGTAGTTCTTCCAAAATTTGGTAGTGGCAACCATACCATTTTCCGTTCCCTCGCTTATGGTCAAGAGCCAGGTCAAGTCACAGCAAGTGCAGAAAATGCTCAAGTGACGGTCCTACAAGCTAATCGCGAAAATGGTTTGAAAGCCCAAATCTTTGTGACGGCTAAGGATACGGGAGCTGTACAGACCTATGTGGTCCAATTCCAAGAAGAAAGTCCACAGATCGAGCGCCTAGAATTGCGTCTGCCAGAAGGACAGGAACTCAAGGAAGACCAAACGGTACCACTTGAAGTCATTGCCCATTACCAAGATGGTAGCCAGGCAAGTCTCAAAGCAGATCAAATCGATGTGAAAACAAGAGCTGGTAGCCAAGGAAAAGCCGTCGCAACCAATAAAGGTTTGGAATTGCGGGAAGCAGGATTGGTTCATTTAGAAGCTAACTTCCAAGGACAAACAGGGAGAAGTCAGCTTTACCATCACGCCAAATCTAGAAGAAAAACGGTTGTGAAGGTGCGTCCTGTACGGATCAGCACCGATCGAAACGTTTTGCCAGCTCTTCCAGAAACCGTCTTGGTCGAGTATGATCAAGGGATTCCCGAAAGAAAAACGTGTGACCTGGGATGCCGTGACAGCAGATCAAGTCAAGTATTATCATAGCTTTACAGTCACCGGTCATGTAGAAGGTGTGGAAAAAGAAGCCCAAGCTCAAGTGACGGTTGAAGGCATTATTGCTGTAGAAGAAGTCAGCACCACCACTCCAGTCGGCGAAAAACCAGCTCTTCCAGAAAGCGTGCGGACCTATCACTCTAATGGTAAGACCTATACAGCTAAGGTGGCCTGGGATGCGGTCGATCCGCAACTCTTGGCCCAAGAAGGAGAAGTTGTCCTAGCAGGCCGTGTAGAAGGAACCAACCTTCCAACACGTCTTCATATTCGTGTTTCCGCAAACACAGTCAAGGGAGCCAATGTAGCAGAGCAATGGACAGGATCTGTCTTGCCGCTCGCTTTTGCAAGTGACTCTAACGATGCGGATCCAGTCGCTAAGGTCAATGACAAGGTCATCTCCTTTACCGATGCTCCAGCTAACCGTTGGACCAACTGGGGCCGTGACAATGCGGAAGATTCTGTTGGGATCTTGTTTGGGGATTCTGGTATCTTGACCAAGCGAGCAGTGGACAACCTCCATGTTGGTTTCCATGAAGACCACGGCGTTGGCGCTCCAAGTGAATATGTGATTGAGTACTATACAGGGGAACAAATCCCAACAGTTCCAAGCAATCCAAATCGTGTTAAAGACGAAACAGACCATCCATTTAACAATCCAGCTAACTGGAAAGAAGTCAGCAACCTAACCGTTGAAGAACCGGTAGCAGCTGGCAAGATGAATCATTTCAGTTTTGATAAAGTCGACACCTATGCTGTTCGTATCCGTATGAAGACGCCAGAAGGCAAGCGTGGAAGCTCTATTTCAGAGATTCAGATCTTTGCCAATAAGGTTGCGGCAGAAGAGAAGAGCCAGTTGACCATTCGTGTCAATGGCGATGTCTTGCCAGGTATCAACCCAAGTGTGACCGATTACTACATCGATGCGCGTGATCAGGCTTATCCACAAGTGGAAGCGACAGCTAGCCATCACGGTCTTGCAACGGTTGTGCCAAGCGTTCATGAAGGGGAGCCAATCCGTGTCATCCATAAAGCGGAAGATGGTACTATCTTACAAGAATACCGCCTCCATCTCACAAGTGATGCAGAAAAACTGAAACAAGCTGCCCCAGTAGCAGTGGAAGCAGGTAGCCGTTTTGTGAAAGTCGGTCAAGATCTGGTTCTACCATCTACCGTAGGCGTTTATTTCCAAGGGGATACAGGCTATGAACGCAAGGAGCTTACGGTGGACTGGCAGGCTGTACCAGCTGATGCGCTTTCTCACGAAGGTAGCTTCACGCTAGAAGGAAAAGTCCTCGGCTATGATCTGACAGCTCAGCTGACCGTCCGGGTGTCAGAAAAGACAGGAGAAAACCTCTCTGTGAACCGTGACTACAATGTAGAAGATACCAGGGCATGTGCTAGTGAAACCAATGATCTCGATCCAAATCAAATCGACTATATCGATTACATCAACGATGGAGGCTACAACGAATACTATCGCTGGACTAACTGGAAGAGAGAGCCGGATCAAACCGAAGCCTTTGCTGGTCTCATCTTCAAGAAAAATGGTCAAGTAACAGAGCGTTTGGTCAATAAAGTAGCAGTCGACTTCTTTGCAGATCAGGAAACAGGTCTGCCAACGAAAACTGTTCTTGAACGCTACATTGGTCCAGACTTTGATGTTCCGGATGATTATGGCAATCTGAAGAATCTTCCAGATCATCCATTTAACCAGGCCTCTAACTGGGAAGAAATTCCTTACAGCTTGGATTATACCTTTGAACCTGGCTATATCTCTAACCTCAGCTTCAATGAAACTAGAACGAAAGCCATCCGTTTAAGAATGGTCCGTGATGAAAATCTAAAAGGAATTGGAATCGTTGAATTGAGTGCCTATGCTCCAACAGAAGAGGCCCAGGCAACAACTGATGTCACGATCCAAGTGAATGGCAAAAACCTAGAAGGTTTTAAACCAGATGTGCCAGATTATCATCTAGAGTATGAGGGAGACCGTCCAATCGTTTCAGCACAAGGCAAGAATGGAACAGCCGTTACGGTCGTGGATGCTAAAAGTGCCAATGCCCCTGTGCTTGTCAAGGTTGTCTCAGAAGATGGCAAGCTCGAAAAAGTATATCAACTTTCTCTCTCCGCAAAAGCACCTACAGGCTCAGCCATTCCTGAAGAAGGGGTCAAGAATCTGGTTCATACCAAACCAGAGTTGGTGATTGAGCCAGAGGAGATGGACTTTGAACGCTTAGAACGTCCAAATGCGGATCTTCCAAAAGGTGAGAAACGTGTGGTTCAAGAAGGTCAAAAAGGCCGCAAATTGCGCTTGGTGGAAGTTTCTCAAGAAAATGGTGTGGAAAGCCGGAAGGAACTGGATGCCTTTGTAGAGCTAGATCCAGTGGCAGAAATCACAGAGGTGGGCACGAAAGAAGTACTTCCAGACACTCCACAACCAGAGCCACAGCCACAACCGCTTCCGAACCCAGAGCCGCAACCACGGCCAGAGCCACAGCCAGAACCACAACCGCTTCCGAACCCAGAGCGCCCTCATGTTTCAGAAGGACCAGTAGCTATCGCAACTCCTCAAGCATCTCTTGAGGTCAAAGCGGTGCGCCAGGAAGGGATAGATGCAGTAGTGAAGGAAGTCGAGAAAGAAACTCAAACACCAGCAGTTTCAGCTGCTCCAGTTTCCGAAGGTAGATTACCAAATACAGGAACGGAAGAAAGCGTCGCAAGCCTCGTTGCTGGAATCCTAGCGGCAGGCCTTGCCAGTGCTGTGCTGGACGATCAGAAAAAAAGAGCTAATAAGGCCAAGTAAAACAGCTAGAGAAACTAGCAAAAAACGGTGAAAAGTTCACAGGTAAAAAAAGAAGGAGGATGGGGAAGCCCCACCCTCTTTACCTGGTGACATAAAGGAATGGAATATGGGAAAAAGATTAGTTGATCAGAGAAATCAATTTGGCATTCGTAAACTCTCAGTAGGCGTCTGCTCGGTAGTCGTAGCGACTTGTTTTTAGGAGTGACTACCAGTTACGCAGAGGAACAAGCTGAGAATAGTGAACCACGTGAAGAACGGGTTGAAATAAGCAATACAGGAGATCAAGGAAAGGAGAAAAAACTGTGAACGAGCACCAAGAAGAATCAGAGCAGCCCTCAGCAACTACTAGCGAGAAAGAAAATCGCACAGCCAGCCAAGGGACAGAAGCCACTCAACCTGCCACTTCTCTAAAAGAGGAGACTGAGATTGCGGATTACGGACCACTTCAAGCAAGGCTCAGATGCAATACCACCGCGAAGAACTGGCAGCTTTCATCCACTTTGGGATGAATACTTACTACGATCGTGAGTGGGGAGATGGGCAAGAAGATCCTTATTATTTCTATCCAGAGCATCTGGATACCGATCAGTGGATCAAAACCCTGAAAGATGCTGGCTTTAAACGGACGATCATGGTCGTTAAGCACCACGATGGCTTCCTCTTGTACCCTTCCAAATACACCGACCATACCATTGCTAAAAGTGGTTGGAAGGAAGGGAAAGGCGATGTCTAGCCGAGGTTTCTGCTTCTGCCAGCAAGTATGACATGGACATGGGGTCTACCTCTCCCTTGGGATGCTCACAGCCCACTCTACCATGTGGATACAGAGGACCAATACAATGAATACTACCTCAACCAGCTCAAAGAAATCCTTGAAGATCCAAAATATGGGAACAAAGGGTAAGTTCGTGGAAGTTTGGATGGATGGAGCGCGTGGCGATGGGGCTCAAAAAGTCACCTATACCTTCGACAAGTGGTTTGAAGCCATTCGCAAGGTCCAAGGAGATATTGCCATCTTCTCAGCTGAGCCGACCAATGTTCGTTGGATTGGAAATGAAAAGGGGATTGCCGGAGATCCGGTTTGGCAAAAGGTCAATCCAGATAAGATCCGCAACAATCCTTCCAACAGTTACCTCAATCACGGGGATCCAGAAGGGAAGCAATACTCAGTGGGAGAAGCCGATGTTTCCATTCGCTCCGGCTGGTTCTACCATGACAATCAAGAGCCTAAGTCCTTGCGCGAATTGATGGACATTTACTTCAAATCGGTCGGCCGTGGAACTCCACTCTTGCTCAATATTCCACCTAACCAAGACGGAAAATTTGCGGATGCCGATGTGGCCCGTTTGAAAGAATTCCGTCAGACCTTGGACCAACTCTACAGTGTGAACTATGCGGCAGGAGCTTTGGTAGAAGCTGACTCGACACGACGCAATCCGCTCTACAAGGCCAGCCATTTGACAGATGGCGATGAAAAGACCAGTTGGGCACCTGCAGATGATGCTAAGACCGGCTCTTTTGTCCTCGATCTTGGAAAAGAACAGCATTTTGATGTGGTAGAGCTCAAAGAAACCATCGAGAAAGGCCAACGGATTTCCGGTTTCACTATTGATGTGGCTGTGAATGGTCAATGGGTTCCTTTTTGGGGCTGGCTCAACCGTAGGATACCGCCGATTGATCAAAGGGCAACCAGTTGATAGTCGCTATATCCGGGTGTCCATCACCGATGCCCAAGCTACTCCAATCTTGAACGGAGTCTCTGTCTATAAGACGCCAGCTAGCATTGAAGAAACGGATGGCTATCCGCTTGGTTTGGCCTATCATTCTGACCGGACTGCTGACCGTGCCAATAGCCAATGGAATGAAGAGGGAGAAGGCGTTCGAGGCACTTCTATGTGGACCAAGGAAAAGGGAGCTTCGGTGACCTATCAGTTCGAAGGCACTAAGGCCTATGTCGTCGCAACTGTCGACCCTGGTCATGGGGAAATGGATGTCTATGTCGATGGCCAAAAGCTAGCGACGGTCAATACCCAAAGCCCTGAGCCGCAAACGCAGCCAAAAGGTCTATGAAACACCGGACTTGGCAGCAGGATCCACACCTTGACCTTGGTCAATAGCAAGGGAGATGCGATCGCAACGGAAGGGATTTATGCCCTCAATAACCAAGAAAAGGGGATCTTTGAGTTTGCCCAGCCAATCCTAGCTGTTAAGAAAGGCGACCCAGCGCAAGTCGTCGTCAAGAGAAAAGGTGGCTCTAAAGGAAGTGCCGGTCTGAAATTGATCACAGAACCAGGAACAGGGGTTCATGGCAAGGTCTATAAAGATACCAACGTCACCCTTGAGTTCGCAGATGGCGAGACAGAAAAAACAGTCAAGTTCCAACCCTTGATTTTTCAGGAAAAGCGACCGACGTCTATGACTTTAAGGTCAAATTGTTGCATCCGGATCAAGGAAGCTTGGTCGGCTTTATTCAGAACTGACAGTTCAAGTGATGAATGAAGACCAGTTGCCAGAAAATCGCAAAGAAGTAGATGACCAAGATCCAAAACTGCATTACAGTGAGGGTTGGCAGCACGAGACAGACAATCAAAACTTCTCAAATGGCACAGAATCTTGGTCTAGCTTTAACCAAGTGACCGATGAGGAAGGCAAGAAACACATTGAAGTGACCATTACCTTTAAGGGCACGGGTGTGGAGGTTCGAGGAGTAGTCGACCCAAGTCATGGTCTTTACAGCGTCACCCTGGATGGAAAGAAATAGCCTTCGAAGAAGGTCGTGGCTATGATTATGAAATCGAAGGCGATCATTATTTCAGTGGCTATGGAGATCAACGCAAGCTCGACCAGAGTTTGGTCAATCTGCAAGGTCTAGCAAAAGGGTATCCCCAATTACGCTTGCACTTAGATCCAGCCCTCAATGACCCTCAGTCATCCAGAGCCATCCAGGTAGACCGATTTATCCTATCAGGGAAAGATAGCCAGTTGCTCAGTCAAGAAGAGCTACAACAGATCATCAGAGAAGGAGTAGAAAAGATCAAGGCTACTTCTCTCGATCGCTTGAAAGCAGATCTCAAACCGACGGTTCAAGGACAATTGACGGACTTGACTCAGTTGTTGGATCAAGAGCGGCCAGATTTGGTTGCTGCAGCCAATCAAGTCGAAGCCCTTGAAACCATCTTAGAAGATGCTCACAATTATGAACCGCTGACGCAGACACGCCCAGAAGAAGGTATTCGGGATTTGATTCTTGAAAAACCAGAACTTCTCATCGAAGCGGAGGAGATTCCATTTGAGAGTCAAACACGTGAGAACAAGGACTTGGCCAAGGGCGAGAGCCGGATCCTTCAAGCAGGGAAGGTCGGACGCCGGCTGAAATTGATCGAGGTTCGACAGAAGAAGGCAAAGAAATTCGGACAGAAGTCGATGCCTTTGTCGAAGTGGAGGCTCAGGACCAGATCACAGAAGTTGGAACGAAGGAAGCGGAAGGAAGTCCGTTGATAGCTGATATGCCGACTCCAACCACTCCTGTCACCCCAAGTAAGATGCAACCAGAAGTTATGACTCTTTCTCAAGCTGAAGACAAAAAGAAAAAGGAAGACCTGTTCTCTTGCAACCGAAAACCCCAGAAGCAGTTTCTGTTTTGACTTCAGACCATCCGAAAAAGAAGGTGTTGAAAGTCCTTCTCTACAATTGGAAGGAAACCTTCCTCAAACCGGTACAAAAGAAAGTGGACTGTTTGCTTGGTTAGGCCTTCTTGGTCTAGGATTCTTGGGCGGAGGCGCCAAATTTGCTCGTCGCAAAGAGTAGCTCCTTCTTCGCATAAGAGGCTGGGACACAAGTCCTAGCCTCTCAATTATTTTTGGATTGTCGAGCAAGACGCAGTGGTTGAGTGGGCTCTACTGCGCTGATTTCATCAGCTTTTACAGCCCTACTCAACTGTGCGGAGGTGGGACGACGAAATCGAATTCTAACGAATTACCGATTTCTGTCCCACTCTTTTATTTTTCTCCTTCCTTAAGAGATTCCTATTTCCATGGAGTCTTTGCTTTATTTACAGCCGTAAAAATTGTATAATAGTCAAACAAGGTCAATGATGAGAAGGAACACTCCAAGGCCATTTTTTATGGGCCAAAGAACAAGCATCCATCTAGAAATAAACAAGCCAGAAAGGAGCATCATGGCAAATAAGAACACATCTGATAGCATTGAAGCTTATATTAAGGCCTTGCTGGCTCAAGCTGGCATGGCAGAGCTCAAAAGAAGTGAGTTAGCCGATGTCTTTCAGGTCGTACCTAGTCAGATTAACTATGTCATTAAGACTCGTTTACCGAGAGCCGAGGCTATATTGTAGAGAGCAAGCGCGGTGGTGGTGGCTATATCCGCATTGGCAAGGTCCAGTTTTCAGATCACCATCAGATGCTCCAAGACTTGGCAGCCAATATTGGAGAGACCATCAGCCAGCAGGTCTTCCATGATATCCTCCAGATGCTCTATGAAGAAAAATTATTGACAAAACGTGAGGCTCAGCTCTTGCTTGCGACGACCTCCGATGAGGTCCTAGGTCGAGATGCTCTCATCCTACGAGCAACGATGCTGAAAAAATCATTCAACAAGTAGATAGAAAAGGAAATACCGACTAGATGAACTATTCAACAGCACTGTTAGAAAGTATAGAAGCGGCCCAAATACTAGCAGGCCACTATCAGGGGCATACCTTAGATACTTGGCATCTCCTGACGGCTATGGCCAATAATCCCTATAGCGTGGCAGGTTCTGTACTGAACGATTATCCTATGCAGATCGATGAGTTTCAGGATGCGGCGGAGCATATTACAGGCCAAGCTTTTCAAAGCGACAATCGGTATGAAATCTTCCCATTTTCTTATCGGATGGAAGCCATTATGAAACACGCAAGAGAGATTGCCCAGGTCCTTCATGCCAAGACCTTGGGAACAGAGCATGTGCTCCTCTCTCTTCTAGCAGACCGTGGGACCTTAGCGAGCCAAGTCATGGAGTTTGCCGGCTTTGCCTTTACAGAGCAAGACAAGGGAGTTCCTATTGCCTCCCTTCGCAAGAATTTAGAAGACAAGGCAGGCTGGGACAAGAATGATATCAAAGCCATTCGGAGTCTTTATCGGGCTCAAAACCCTAACCGCCAAACCATGGGAAATATGATGGGCATGCCCCAAGCACCAGTGGAGGTCTTGAAGATTATACCCGTGATTTGACAGAAATGGCGCGGGCAGGCCAGATTGAGCCTGTGATCGGCCGGGATGCAGAGATTTCACGCATGATCCAAATCCTCAGCCGCAAGACGAAGAACAATCCTGTATTGGTGGGAGAAGCAGGGGTCGGAAAAACAGCCCTTGCCTTAGGTCTGGCCCAGCGTGTCGCTAGTGGCAATGTACCAGCTGAAATCGCGCAGATGCGTGTTCTGGAATTGGATCTCATGAATGTCGTTGCTGGGACGCGCTTCCGTGGGGACTTCGAAGAACGGATGAACAATATCATCCAGGACATCGAAGAAGACGGTCACGTGATTCTCTTTATCGATGAACTGCATACTATTATGGGGTCAGGATCCGGTATTGATTCGACCTTAGACGCAGCCAATATTCTAAAACCAGCCCTGGCACGGGGAACCTTGCGTACAGTTGGGGCAACGACCCAAGATGAGTACCAAAAGCATATTGAAAAGATGCAGCCCTCTCTCGGCGTTTTGCGAAAGTCACCATTGAAGAGCCAAGTGTTGCAGATAGCATCCAAATTCTCCAAGGCTTGAAAGAAACCTACCAGGACCACCATCATGTGACCATTACTGATGAAGCGATCGAAACAGCTGTCAAATATGCCCATCGCTATTTGACCAGCCGTCAATTGCCAGATTCAGCCATTGATCTCTTGGATGAAGCGGCAGCTACTGTACAAAACCGCGATTCCAACGGTCACGTAAAAAGAAGAGTTGACCGCCTTAGACCGGGCCTTGATGGATGGCAAGTGGAAGAAAGCAGCCCAACTCATAGAAGTAGAGGCCGCTCCCATTGTCTACAAAAAAAGAAGTCACTGACCAAGATGTCTTGGTGACCTTGAGCCAATTATCCGGTATTCCAACTCAAAAACTGACCCAAACCGATGCCAAGAAGTACCTCAACTTAGAAGCAGAATTGCACAAGCGCGTGATTGGTCAAGACCAAGCGGTTTCGAGTATCAGTCGGGCTATTCGACGCAATCAATCGGGGATCCGTAGCAACAAGCGTCCGATCGGTTCTTTTCATGTTCCTAGGACCTACCGGTGTCGGAAAAACAGAGTTAGCCAAAGCTTTGGCGGAAGTTCTGTTTGATGATGAATCGGCCCTCATCCGTTTTGATATGAGTGAGTACATGGAAAAATTCGCGGCCAGTCGCCTCAACGGAGCTCCTCCAGGCTATGTGGGCTACGAAGAAGGAGGCGAGTTGACCGAGAAAGTCCGCAACAAACCATATTCAGTTCTCTTATTTGATGAGGTGGAAAAAAGCCCATCCAGATATTTTCAATGTCCTTTGCAAGTCTTGGATGACGGAGTCTTAACCGATAGCAAAGGCCGGAAGATCGACTTCTCCAATACCATTATCATCATGACCTCAAACCTGGGAGCAACAGCCCTTCGGGATGATAAGACCGTTGGCTTTGGTGCTAAAGATATCCGCTTTGACCAAGCCAATATGGAAAAACGCATGTTTGAAGAGTTGAAGAAGACCTATCGTCCAGAGTTTATCAACCGGATTGATGAAAAGGTGGTCTTCCATAGTCTCTCCAGCGAGGATATGCAGCAGGTAGTGAAAGTCATGGTCAAACCGCTCATCGCGACCTTGGCCGAACAAGGCATGACCCTCAAATTCCAGCCTTCAGCGCTCAAGTTGCTAGCAACCAAAGGCTACGATCCAGAAATGGGAGCTCGCCCACTCCGTCGTGTCTTGCAGACCGAAGTGGAAGATCAACTAGCAGAGCTATTGCTGAAAGGGCAAGCCCAAGAAGGGCAAACCATCAAAGGTTGGAACGACAGCCGGAACGATCAAGTTCGAGATTGTCTAGGAGGACGTCATGACGCTTCAGCGATTAACCCGTATTTCGCTTTTGGCGGCCCTTTGTGTCGCTCTACGTCAGGCTTTTGCCCCTTTTCCAAATGTCCAACCTATTTCTGCCATCTTTTTTCTCTTGGTGATATTTGAAGGGTATAGCTTTGCTTTTCTTGTGATGATGATCACTATGTTTGTCTCCGCCTTTTTCCTGGGGATGAGCCTGATTGTGTTCTTTCAGATTGTCGCCTTTGGCTGTTTGATGCTCATTTGGCGCATCAGTTACAAGTGGTTGCCCCATGTCCTTCAGATCCTTTTTGTGGGCCTACTGTCCTTTGCTTATGGGATCTTGATCGATAGTGTTTATGCCTTGATATACCATATTCCTTGGTGGACCTATGCTTTGGTCAATGGTTTTAGTTTTAACCTTGCCCATGCTCTGTCGACGATCATTTTCTATCCCATTATCTATCAAATCTTTAGGAGATTTTATGTTGAAAAACCCATTTCTAGCTTGATGACCTTACTTGCAGCTCTTCTTTTTAGCGAGTTGCGCTCCGTCTCATAGCACAAACAATCAAACAAGTGCTTCTAGCACAGAAGTTGCCAAGAAAAACGAAATTTCGATTACGATTAGCGTGACGCCAGAAGGTCAAAAGCGCAATCGAAAACCTTGAAAGTAGCAGAAGAGAGCAACCTCATGAAAGTGCTCAAAGCCAACTACAAGATTGAAGAAAAAAATGGCATGATCACCTCGATTGACGGTCACAGCCAAGATGAAGCAAAAGGTCTTTACTGGATGTACAAGATCAATGGCGAAATGGCTCCAAAGGTGCTGCTGAAACCACCGTTAAAAAAGGGGACAAGATCGAATTCTATCAAGAAGTGTATAAATAAGAAAAGCTGGACAGTATGTCCGGCTTTTTGCAAAGTTTAGGAACTTACCTAAAATTTCTTTCAAATTAGAAAAATATTTGAGAAACTATTGACAGCCTCATATAACAGTGTTACAATAATGTTACAAAATATTACAAATGTTACAAAAAGAGGTTCTGTTATGAAAAACAAAAAATCATTTCCCTAGCAGCGCTAGCTCTTACAGCTAGTTTTTTCCTAGGAGCTTGTGGCGGGAATAAAGAAGAAAAACTTCAGAAGCAAGCAGTTCAAAGACCAGTCTGGTTAAACAAACCAGCTCTTCTTCTAAGAAAAAGTGATCACTAGTAAAGATCCGATTGCCTCTTCATCCTCTGATAGCAAATCAGAAGAAAGTCATACTGTTGGTAGCAAAAATAACCAAGCAGCAGCTAGTCAAACACCTGCTCCAGCTAAAGAAGCGACACCAGCAGCACCCGTAACAAAAGAAACAAAAGAAGTAGCCACTCCAGCAACACCAGCGAAAGCAAAATTGCCAAGTCTAGAAGACGGCCATGCCCAGGCTAAGAAGCAAGCTTCTGCTACGGAGAATGCCCAATACAAGGGAGTCTATTCTGTAGCAGCAGGAGATTTCTCTGCTGCAGCTGGGAATTGGTCTGACAAACGCGACACTGGAGTCACTATTGGCCAAAGGTGGTCAAGTGACCATCCAACTTCCTGGGGTCAACCCGTAGCCTATGGGATCAGCGCTTATAACTATACCTTGGATGATGGTCATTACCATGCTAATCTCTCAGCAGGCGATGGGTCTGCAGCGACTCTAGATATCGTAGTTGGAAAAGATGGTTCTGTGTCTAGTGTGACGGTTCTTAAAGACGGTGTCAGTCACTCCCTCACTCGTGAATAAAATTCGAAAGATCTGAAAGGAGAAGCATCTCTTTTCAGATCTTTTTTTGTTGATTTGAATAAAATATATTTTTTTATAAAAAACTATTGACAGATAGAAAATATAGTTTATAATAAAAACATAAAGAAAATCTATTTATAAAAAATTATAAAAAGGAGCTTATATGAAAAAAGAAAGAATTGCCCTGGTTTTGGAACCTTTGCGCCTCTTCATCAAGGGCATATTGACCTGATCCAGCGGGCCAAGCGTCAGTGTGATCGCGTTCGTGTCATTGTATCTGGTTATGAAGGGGACCGTGGTGAAGAAGTGGGACTGCCTTTACAAAAACGCTTCCGTTATATCCGCGAAGCTTTCTCAAATGATGAGTTGACCCAAGTCTATAAGTTAGATGAGACAGAACTTCCTCGTTATCCCTTGGGCTGGGAGCCTTGGTTACAGACAGCCCTAAACACCATCCAGTATCAAACAGAGACAGAAGAGTTGATCTTTTATGTAGGGGAGAAAGCCTACAAGGAAGAGTTGGAAGCTAGAGGGTTTGAAGTTCACTTAGAAGAGCGTCGCTTCGGGATCTCTGCTACCATGATCCGGGAAAATCCCAGCAAATACTGGAAATACATTGCCCAGCCCTTCCGTCGCCAGTTCACGAAAAAAGTCTTGATCATGGGGAGCGCCAGCAACGGGAAAACGACCCTTGCAAAGGACTTGGCTCGCTTTTACGATGCACCTGTTAGTCTTGAGTATGCCCGTGAATACCAGATCAAGAACAATGTGCGGGATGATGAACTCACGCCAAAAGATTACTATTACCTACTCTTAGGACAGTATGATCAAACCTCTAAGCTCATCGATAGTAGTGCCAATCGAGGCCTTGTCATCGCAGATACCAATTCCCTGGTGACCAAGGGTTATTACGACTACTATATGGAAGTCGAAGGCCAAGATACCAGCATGACCGATACCTTCGACAACCTCTTTGTCAGTATTCTGTCCAAAGAAAAATGGGATTTGATCCTCTTTGTACAGCCGATCGGCTCTTATGTCAATGATGGTTTCCGAGATATGACCATGGCTGACGAAGAGATCCGCACCAGCTTTTCAAATTACCTAGACCAATTGCGCCAGCAATACCTAGAAACATTCCGACCACTTTCCTCGCATCAGACTACCTCGGCAACTACGAAGAAGCCAAGAAGGTGATCGATGCCATTTACCAAGCCGACTAAGGAGCAGCTTATGAAAAATCTATCTGAAAAATTCGCAACTTTTAGCCAAGACTTTAAAATGTTCACCAAGAAGCGAAAAAGCAAGGCTTTGTCAATATTATGAAACTTCTATGGAAGGACCTTTTTTGTAGGACGCACAGCCTTTCAATGGATCTATCTCCTTCTTCTTTCCAGCGTTCCCTTCTTCTTAGAATGGACCAATCGTACAGGTCAGCATGATTGGCTGGGACTGTTTGCCTCTTGGACGGGCATTGTCTGTGTTATCCTGGTTGCCGAAGGGCGTGCTAGTAACTACCTCTTTGGAGCAGTGAATTCCGCGATCTACCTCGTTTTAGCCCTCAATAAAAACTTCTACGGAGAAGTTCTGACAACTCTTTATTTCTTCATCATGCAACCGATCGGCCTTTATGTTTGGCTCTCTAATCGGATCAATGATCAAGGTAAGGTCGAAGAATCTCACTTTGAAGCCAAGAAATTGAACTTGATTGAGTGGATGCGCTACTTGGCCTTGTGTGCTGTGATTTGGATCGGTATGGGTTTTGCGTATCAGAGCATCCATAGCGCTCGCCCTTTCCGTGATAGTATCACCGATGCGACCAATGGGGTTGGCCAGCTCCTAATGACCCGCCTATACCGGGAGCAATGGATCTTCTGGATTGCAACCAACGTCTTTAGTATCTATCTCTGGTGGGATCAGAGTCTTCACATTCAAGGGATGTACTGGGTTTACACGCTCAATAGTTTAGTGGGCTGGTACCAATGGACCAAAGCCCTCAAGAAGGAGGTGGCTTAGATGGCAAGTCTCTCAATTCCAGCAGGAATGACGGAGAAAGAGTATTTTGAGACGGTCGCTAGTGAAGCAGACTTTCTCAAGTGGTACAAGGAGCAAGATCTGCCAACTTATGAAACTCCAAGTGTCACAGCGGACATGGTGGCTTACTGTTTTGTTGATGGACAGCTCAAGCTCTTAGCCATTCGCCGCAAGGCCCACCCTTATCAACACCGCCTCGCCTTGGTGGGGGGCTTTGTGAACAAGGATGAAGATGCGACTCATGCCTGTATCCGAGAAGTCAAAGAAGAAGTCGGGCTCGATCTGCCAGTGAATAAGGTGGAACAGCTCATGACAGTTTCCACCCCTGGGCGGGACCCCAGAGGCTGGGTCATTACCATCGCTCATCTGGTCTATCTGCCAGCAGAAGCAGTAGACTTAGCCCATGCAGGTGACGATGCCAAGGAAGTCATTTTTCTCGATGTCGATTTCAAAAAATCCCAGTGTTTGCTTGATGGAGAACCCTTAGCTGCTTCTGATTTTGCCTTTGACCACTACCAGATTATTCAAGAATCGATCAAGCGGATTCAGGGGCGTCTGGATTGAATCCAACCTTCCTCTATCTGTTAGAGGAGCCTTTCACCGTTTATGAAGCAACCGAATTGGTCAATCTGATCAATCCTGGACGTCCCATCGTTAGCAATAACTTCCTCGTAAAATTCGGAGAATTCGTGGAAGAAGTGGGTGTCAAGCGAGTACCTAGAAAAAACCACGCAAGACCTATCGCCTAAAACAGTAAATCGAGCAGGGTTCTTTCAGGAAATCTCTCCAGTTACTATTAGTAGCTGGAGGGATTTTTTTTGTTCTAGTAAGAAATATTTAAAAATATGTCAAAAATAGTTGACATTTTATGTTGATAATACTATACTATAGTCAAATATATGCGACATTCATTGAATAGGAGGAAACATGAACCGTGTGAAAGAATTCCGCAAGGAATTGGGCATGTCTCAACTCGAACTTGCTAAGGATATCGGTGTCTCGAGGCAAACCATCAATATGATTGAAAACGACAAGTACAATCCGACTCTGGAACTCTGTCTCAATCTCGCTCGTAGCCTCCAAACGGACCTCAACAGTCTTTTTGGGAAGATGATTTTTTAACAAAAGGAGAAAAAATGGAAAAAGAAACCTTTACTGAAAAACTGATTAAACGCACATATGGCATTTCTGGACCACTTGATGAACACAAACGACGCGAGGCGGATCGCATTGGAAATAAAGTCTTTATGGTCCTCTTTTACCTGATGATATTTGGCAATCTTATTCCCTTTATCCTTGCTTATAAATATCCCCAAGTTGTCGCTTTTGGTTATCCAATCATTATCTTTCTGGTTTCTATGGTTTGTGCTATCTATGTTAGCACTCAAACTAAAAAACAGGTATTACTGCTATCGATCCTGATATGTTGAGCCAAAAGAAAGCAAACAGCTACGCTATCCTGGCATTAAAGCTGGTCTGCTCTATGGAGTTTTGATGTTCTTTGGAATACCACTTCTCAATGTCTTAACGGATAATAGCAAGAACTATTTTCACCTATCTTTTCAATCTAGGTCATTTTATATCAATCCTTTTCGCAGCTTTCTTCTTCGGATTGGTGATGCAAATTATCGTCTGGCTTCGCATTCGAAAAGCCAAGGAAGATCAGGACGACGATTAGGAGGAAGCTTATGAAATCATTACAAACTTTAATTTTCAGTCATATTTTAGTTAGCATCTTTGTTACCTTTTTCCTAGTCTATGGCCAAGTTACGCGTCCTTTTCTGATCATTTTCCTTTTAGTTCTTCCAGTCTTGAATAAGGGACAAAGATTTCAGAAAATCACATCAAAAAAAAAATACGCTTCTTGAACGCATCTCTCTGCTTTATCCTCGTATCTCTCCACAACTGATAACGAATTCTATGGATTGGAGATATCTCCTATTTCTAACCATCTGTATTATTTTTAGTCTCATTTATATCTATACTCTCTATCAACTCTTTAAAGAAGGCAAACAATGTTTTTAAGAGGTCACTACCATGAAAAAAGAAAACAGGACAACTGAATTATTTTGAACTTTCTTTCAGGAATCACGAAGGTTATTAATATGATTCTCTTAGCACTATACAGTGATAGGGAAATTCTAATTATCTAGAATCATAGTCCTGACGTAAACCACTTGTTTGATGAGTGGTTATGATTGATTTTCAATACTCAGCTCTGGTGCAAAGTGGTATAATAAAAAATAATTGAAATCAAAAGAGACAAGACTATGGAAGAAAAAATAATTTTACCACAAAATACACGACTGATGGGGGCTCTGCTTGGTTTTATCGGAGGAGGCCTCGATGTCTTTTGCCACATGCACTACCGGAGTTTGGTCGCGACTCAAACTGGGAACCTCCTGCTTCTCATCGCTGATTGGCACGATCCCCGTGTCGAAAATACCATCATGCGTTTTTTCATCTATTTTGTTTTTCTCGATCGGCTTTGTGGTTGCTCTCCATATCAAAGAGTATCGCAAGACAGCCTTTGGCGGACCAAGATGTTGATTCCTTTGTTTGTGGTGACGCTTCTGATTCCCCTTGGTGTCTGTCATACCACCTGTAGAAGTTCCCTTTATTGCTTTTTGGAACAGGGATGATGATGTTGACCTTTACAGGAAGCTTGATTGAAAACCACCCTTATGTGATCTTTATGACTTCTGGTAATTACCGCAAGATGCTGACGGCCTTGTACCGAATCACTCGAGGAAAGGGAGATTTGGACGAGTATCGGCGTCAGGCTATGAATTACGGAATCGTTGTTGGAAGCTTTGTTGCAGGAGCGATTAGTGTAGCCATCCTCATGCATTTCATTCACCAATGGGCCATCTGGCTGATCACAGCCAACCTCTTTTGATCATGACTTACTACACCGCCAGAGTCAAACAACTCGGCCTGCAAACAGATAATCTATAAAAAGAGGCTGGGACAAAGTCCTAGCCTCTCAATTATTTTTGGATTGTTGAGCAAGACGCAGTGGTTGAGTGGGCTCTACTACGCTGATTTCATCAGCTTTTACAGCCCTACTCAACTGTGCGGAGGTGGGACGACGAAATCGAATTCTAACGAATTACCGATTTCTGTCCCACTCTCTGCTTTTTGTGTTTCTATGCTTTTAATTGTAAGAGTTCTTCAATCTCTGCTAGGGTGCTAGCTTGCGGGGTGGGGCGGCGGAGTTTGGCTGCACCTGAGGTACCACGGAGGTAGTGAGGGGCGAGACCACGGAATTCGCGAACGGCAATGTGCTCACCCTTGAGATTGATCAAGCGCTTCAAGTGCTCATAAGCAATCTTCATCTTGTCTTCAAAGGTCAAATCAGGCAGGATTTCTCCTGTTTCAAAGTAGTGATTGATTTGGTTGAAGAGGTAAGGATTGCCCATGGCTGCACGGCCGATCATGACCGCGTCGGCACCGACTTCTTCAATCCGTTGTTTGGCGTCTTGCACCGTCCGGATGTCCCCATTAGCAATAAATGGAATCTTGGTCAGAACTTGTGCAACCTTGTGAAGGGTCTCAAGGTCCGCATGCCCCTGTATACATTTGCTCCCGAGTTCGCCCATGCATGGCAAGGGGCAGAGACACCCTGCAGCTTCGGCAGCGAGGGCGTTCTCAACTGCTAGGGAAGGATCCGACCAACCCGTCCGCATTTTAACAGTGAGGGGGGATATCGAGGACGGATTGAACCTTATTGATGATGGAGTAGATCTTGTCTGGGTCCTTGAGCCACATCGCACCAGCCTCGTTCTTGACGATTTTGTTAACTGGGCAGCCCATGTTGATATCGACGATATCGGTCTTAGTATTTTCTTGGATGAATTCTGCTGCGCGTGCTAGGCTATCTTCATCGCTACCAAAAAGTTGGATAGAAACAGGGTTCTCTCCTTCATCGATATGAAGCATGTGAAGCGTCTTTTCATTGTTGTACTGGATTCCCTTGTCAGAGACCATTTCCATCACAACGAGCCCTGCCCCCCGTTCTTTGGCAATGGTCCGAAAGCTGAGTTGGTCACTCCGGCCATTGGGGCTAGGACGGTACGGTTAGGGATTTCGACATCCCCGATCATAAATGGCGTATTAAGATTTGTCACGAATGAGTTCCTCCAAGTCATTTTCGTCAAAGTGGTAGTGTGTTTGGCAGAATTGGCAGGTAATCTCTGCACCGTGATCTTCATCTTTCATCTCTTCTAGATCACTAGCTGGCAGACTTGCTAAAGCGTTCAAAAAGCGCTCACGGCTGCAGTCGCACTGGAAGCGAAGTTCTTCTTCAGAGAGGCGTTTGAAAGGCTCATCCCCATAGATAGCAGCAAGAAGAGCTTCAATATGGTCTTCAGATTCCAAAAGTGTTGAAATAGCAGGCATTTCTTGGATGCGTTTTTCAAAGCGTGCGATTTCTTCTTCCTTGGCATTTGGCAAGACCTGGAGCAAGAAGCCACCCGCCACTTTAACCTTATCTTCGTCATCCAACAGAACATTGAGTCCAACTGCAGATGGTGTTTGTTGGCTTTCCGTCAGATAAAAGGCCAGGTCTTCTCCGATTTCACCGGTTACAAGAGGGGTCATGGAGTTATAAGGATTTCCCGTACCATAATCTGTGATAACCAAGAATTCTCCGTTTCCGACAAATGGTCCGACCAGAACTTCACCGGTCGCGGTTTTCTTGATATCCACTCCAGGATTCTGCACGTAGCCTTTCACATTTCCCTTGGTATCTGCCACGGTGATGATAGCTGGAGTGAGCTAGTCCCAAGGACTTTGACCGTAATTTTAGTTTCTCCTTTCTCGTTTGCCGCCAAGATTTGGCTGGCAATGAGGGTACGGCCAAGTGCGACCGTGGAGCTAGCTTGTGTATGATGTTTTTCTTGGGCTGTTCGTACAGTTTCTGTACTGTCTAGTACATAAGCACGAAAAGCACCACTTTCTGAGATAGTTTTAATAATTTTGTCCATACCTACTATTTTAGCACAAATCAAGCAAAGTGGGGACAAGGAGAATTCCGAAAATCAGTCGTTTCAGAAGAAGGACGAGAAGAAAAGAAAATTCGAACGTTATTTCTAGAAAGAAGCAATTTCCAAGTAAAAGACGAGTTTCATAGAGAAGTTGGTTTAAAAAGAAAGGAGAAAAATAAACGATAGCCGAGTGGATCTTGAAAAACATTAAAAATTGCTTATAATAGAGTGTAAGACAAACTTGCAGGTGAGACTCCTGCCCTTAGTTTGAAGAAAGGCATAGATAGGCAACTATCTATGGTATATGAAAAAGAATTATGACATCAGTTGTTGTAGTAGGAACCCAATGGGGTGATGAAGGAAAAGGGAAAATTACAGATTTTCTTTCAGCTAATGCAGAAGTGATTGCTCGTTATCAAGGTGGTGACAATGCCGGGCACACCATCGTAATCGACGGCAAAAAGTTCAAGTTGCACTTGATTCCTTCTGGTATCTTCTTCCCTGAAAAGATCTCTGTCATTGGAAATGGGATGGTTGTAAATCCTAAATCTCTAGTAAAAGAGTTGGCTTATCTTCATGAAGAAGGTGTGACAACGGACAGTTTGCGCATTTCAGACCGTGCGCATGTCATCCTTCCTTACCATATCGAATTGGACCGTCTCCAAGAAGAGTCTAAAGGCGACAACAAAATCGGAACGACCATCAAAGGGATTGGACCAGCCTACATGGACAAGGCTGCGCGTGTGGGAATCCGGATCGCGGACCTTTTGGACCGCGACGTCTTTGCGGAACGTCTTCGTATCAACTTGGAAGAAAAGAACCGTCAATTTACCAAACTCTATGAAGCAGAGGCTCTGTCATTTGACGATATCTTCGAAGAATACTATGAATATGGTCAACAAATCAAGCAATATGTAACCGATACTTCTGTTATCTTGAACGATGCTTTGGATAACGGCAAGCGCGTGCTCTTTGAAGGAGCCCAAGGGGTTATGTTGGATATCGACCAAGGTACGTATCCATTTGTTACGTCGTCAAACCCTGTCGCTGGTGGTGTGACAATTGGGTCTGGTGTTGGCCCAAGTAAGATCGACAAGGTTGTAGGTGTTTGTAAAGCCTATACCAGCCGTGTTGGTGAGGGCCCATTCCTACGGAACTCTTCGATGAAGTGGGTGATCGGATCCGTGAAGTCGGTCATGAATACGGTACAACAACTGGTCGTCCTCGTCGTGTAGGTTGGTTTGACTCAGTTGTGATGCGCCATAGCCGTCGCGTGTCAGGAATTACCAACCTTAGCTTGAACTCGATCGACGTTCTGTCCGGCTTGGATACAGTGAAAATCTGTGTAGCCTACGACTTGGATGGGGAACGCATCGACCACTACCCAGCAAGCTTGGAGCAACTCAAACGTTGCAAACCAATCTATGAAGAATTACCAGGCTGGTCAGAAGACATCACAGGTGTCCGCCACTTGGATGAGCTTCCAGAAAATGCCCGCAACTATGTCCGCCGTGTCGGTGAATTAGTTGGTGTGCGCATTTCAACCTTCTCAGTCGGACCAGATCGTGACCAAACCAATATCCTTGAAAGTGTGTGGTCTAGTTTATAAGCAAATGAAGATAAGAGAGTGGGACAGAAATCGGTCATTCGTTAGAATTCGATTTCATCGTCCCCCTCCGCACAGTTGAGTAGGGCTGTAAAGCTGATGAAATCAGCGTAGTAGAGCCACTCAACCACTGCGTCTTGCTCGATAATCCAAAGACAATTGAGAGGCTAGGACTTTTGTCCCAGCCTCTTTTGAAAGCAGAAAGAGGAAACAATGTATCAAACGATTTTATTTGACCTAGACGGCACCTTGACCAATTCAGAACTAGGGATTACCAACTCGGTGGCCTATGCCTTAGGAAAATATGGGATTCAAGTGCCAGACAAGAAAGCATTGAGAGTTTTCATTGGTCCGCCCTTGCAGGAGTCTTTTGAGCGCTTTTATGGATTTTCTAAGGAAGAATGTTTAAAGGCCATTGACTACTATCATGAGTATTTTTCCGAAAAAGGCCTTTATGAAAATGAGGTCTATCTAGGCGTTCCTGACTTGCTGGCTTCTCTCAAGCAGGCTGGCAAACAGTTGATTGTAGCTACGTCAAAGCCTGAAGAATTTTCCATTCAAATTCTCAAACACTTTGGTTTGTATGATTATTTTGACTTTGTCGCTGGTGCGACCATGGATAGAAAACGTAGTAAAAAAGCGATGTTATCCAGTATGCCTTGGAGCAAAATGGGATTACAGATTTGGCGCATACCATCATGATTGGAGACAGGGAGCACGATGTGCTTGGCGCTCAAGCGCAAAAGCTTGATTCTATCGGTGTCCTTTATGGCTTTGGAAGCAGGGAAGAATTGAAGAAGCCGGCGCCACCTATATTGCTCAAGAAGTTGGCGAAATTGCAGCTTTTATAGGATAACCTTTTCCAAAATATTAAAAGTTGGAACTTTTCTAATCTGCTGAATATTGCTTGATTTAATATTTCTATCGGTGTACACTTACTGCAGGTTAAGTCACACAGATTAAGAGGTGATAATATGAATTTGTCACGATATATATTAAAATATAGTACTGATGATGGTACGTTGTATTTTAATACTAAAACCAATCATTCATTTTTTTCTTACGAATGAATTGAATAGAGTAGTCGACAGCAATGATGTGATTAGGAAAGAGTTTCATGCTTATCTTGATAAAAAATAAATATTTAAGTGAGGGTGAGTATGAGGTCGAAAAGTATCTATCTAAAATAAGCGATACAGATGCTGAATTATTGGAACTAACAATTTTGACACATGGAGATTGTAATTTTCGGTGAAGGTTAAAGTGAATAACAAATTCGATGACAAAATGAATGCTAAACCTAGAGTATTTAACTATAATTGTGATTGTAAATAATCACGATTTTAAATAAATTTAGAGAAGAGGATTGTGCTAGCCCTCTATTTTGATGGATGATAATTATGAGAAATATTTATAAGTACATTGATAAGAAGTATCTTTTTCCTATTTTTTTAGGGCGTATTGTGAATAGTGGTTTGGTGTTGGCACAACCTCTGATTTTAACGAAGGCCTTGAAGTTAGATCAAGACGGCCTTTCTTATGGAAAAATTCTCAATTTTGTTTTATTTGGTTTGTCTGTCTATCTTGTTATTTATAGTCTGATGCTGTTTTCAAACTATTCGCACAATATATTCCGAAGAGAAATCAACAAAAGTGTCCGTGCCCTTTTATTTAAGAAAGTCATATTGAATCCTAAATTTTCCAATGATGAAAAAGTTAGTCTGCTAACTCAAGATATGGAATATGTGGGCGATAATTATTTGGAAAATATAAATGTTATGGTGAGTTGGGGATTTGTCGCCCTTGTTACAGCCATTTATATTGTTTCACAAAATTTTCTCTTAGGACTTATTTTTTTGTCATTTTTACGATTATGAGACCTATTCCTCAGTTCATCATGAATCGTCGTTTACAAGATTCGGGAGACAGCTGGTCCAAGCTTAGAACGAAATTACATGGGCTTGTCTCGGATAGTATGCAAGGCAGCCAAACCTTACGGATTAATCAGGCCATGAGGCTGAATGAAGAGCGTGAATGATTTAAACGGAGAATATCAAAAAAGCCATCCAAAGATTTTGTTTCACACATAATATTATTTTTTTTCTTTAATGGATTTATGGTCTTTTTAGTCAGGTTGTTCCCCTTGCTTTAGGCTTTTATTTGAGTTTACAGGAAATTCTATTTCTATTACAAGCCTCATCTCTATGTATGTTGCTGCGGGGATGCTGGTAGAACCGATCCAAACTCTGATGTACAGTGCAGCCAATCTCCAAGGTGCCTTGCCGACTGCGAACCGCCTGTTTAAGATTATCGAGGAAGAACCTGATTTCGAAGAGACAAAGGATCAATTTGTTGAAAATCTCGAATCGTTGCGCTTAAATCATATTTCAAAAAGTTTTGCTGAACGTCAGCTTTTTCTGATTTGACGGCGACGATTTCAGTAGGTCAGAAGGTCTTAATCAAAGGACCGAGCGGGTCTGGAAAGACGACTCTTTTCGCTTGATTTTAGGAGAAGAAGTATGTGATGAGGGTGACATTTTCGTTCAGTATGATGGAAATCAAATAACGAGTCATTTCAAGGGAATATCGGTTTAATTAGCCAGCATCCCTTCCTGTTTAACGATACTATCGCTATAATCTAACTTTTGGTCAGCCTTTTTCAGGACCATGAATTATTGGAGGTATTGGACCGAGTTGGCTTAATAGATGAATTTCAGGATATTTTGAATGTAGAAATTCATAATAATGGTGAAAACATTTCAGGAGGTCAGCGTGTCAGATTAGAGTTGGCTCGTTTTCTCTTACGCGAGAAGGATATTTTATTAGCGGACGAAGTGACATCAGCTTTGGACGAAAAAATAGTCGTCTGGTTAGAGACCTAATCTTTTCTTTGCCGATCACGGTACTAGAAATAGCCCATCATATTGATGAAGAAGAGCGCTATGACCAAATCCTTGAGTTACGTAAAGGATGAGCGATGCCACAATAGTTGGTTCTGCGACAAAGCGGATAGTAGTAAGCCAGCAATTTGTCAGATATTTTGAGATTCTAAGTGGTGATATTTCCAAAATCATCAATACTCAGAGAACTTAAGCTTTATTTAAGATAGGCCAGCTATACTAGAAGCATAAACAAAGACCTCCTAACTTTGTTTAAACCTCCTAAACTTTTTTCATAATAATCTCCCATAAGAGTCGCCCAATCGGCGGCTTTTTTTGTGAGTCGTAAGCTGCCTATGGTATAATGAACAAAGAAACTAAAAGGAAGAAGGAAGAGATGGACTACACGATAGAGGAAAAAGCGATGTTTATGAGGGAAGCCCTGAAGGAGGCGGAGATTGCCCTCGCCAATGATGAAATACCGATTGGCTGTGTCTTGGTCAAGGATGGTCAGATTATCGGGCGTGGACATAATGCGCGTGAGGAGCTGCAGCGGGCGGTCATGCATGCGGAAATCATGGCGATCGAGGAGGCCAATCAGCGTGAAAATAGCTGGCGCCTGCTGGATACGACGCTTTTTGTCACGATTGAGCCCTGTGTCATGTGTAGTGGTGCCATTGGTCTAGCTCGGATTCCCCAGGTGATTTACGGGGCGACCAATCAGAAGTTCGGTGGAGCAGGTAGTCTCTACGACATTTTGGCAGATAAACGCCTCAATCACCGAGTCGAAGTAGAAACAGGAATCTTGGAAGCAGAATGTGCAGCCATCATGCAGACCTTCTTCCGCCAAGGTCGGGAACGAAAAAACAAGCCAAGCTCGCAGCCAAGGCCGAAACACAAGAATAAAAACCGGACCTTTGCAAATCGAACAAATTATGATATAATACCTATCGGAGCAACAGTTCTGCGTGAAGCGGGTCAGGGGAGGAATCCAGCAGCCCTAAGCGAAGTGAACTGTGTGCTCTTTTTCTATAGCTCTTAGTGAGGTAAGCCTGTAAGGCGCAACCGAACTTAGAGATATTGATCCTGAGGAGCGAAGCGACGTGAGGGCTATAGCGTAACATGAAATTGGCCTATAAGGCGCAACCGAGCTTAGAGATATTGATCCTGAGGGCGAAGCGACGTGAGGGCTATAGCGTAACATGAAATTAGCCTATAAGGCGCAACCGAGCTTAGAGATATTGATCCTGAGGAGCGAAGCGACGTGAGGGCTATAGCGTAACATGAAATTAGCCTATAAGGCGCAACCGAGCTTAGAGATATTGATCATGAGGAGCGAAGCGACGTGAGGGCTATAGCGTAAAATGAAAAAAGCCTGTAAGGCGTAACCGAACTTAGAGATATTGATCCTGAGGAGTGAAGCGACGTGAGGGCTATCACTTACCAGAGTCATGTTTATATTCAAAGAATAAAAGAGAAAAAATAGAGTTTCGTGAGAAGCTTCTTTTTTTGGATTTTCTAGTCAAAAATAGTGCAAATATGCAAACGATTGCTATTGCGTCGTTGCTTGATTTGTGAAAATAAAAAATTAGCAAATGAAAACGCTTTACAGGGTGGTTTCCCTTGATTAAATCCGTGTAAAGCGATATCATAGAGAAGAATAAAATTTGGAGGAATAACATGTCTCATATTAAATTTGACTACTCAAAAGTTTTGGGTAAATTTGTTGCCCCACATGAAGTGGAATACATGCAACCACAAGTGACTGCAGCTGATGAATTGATCCGTAAAGGAACAGGTGCTGGTAGTGACTTCCTAGGTTGGTTGGACCTTCCTGAAAATTATGACCGTGAAGAATTTGATCGCATCTTGAAAGCTGCTGAACAAATCAAATCAGACAGCGATGTTTTGGTCGTAATCGGTATCGGTGGATCATACCTTGGTGCGAAAGCAGCCATTGACTTCTTGAACCACCACTTTGCAAACTTGCAAACAAAAGAAGAACGCAAAAAAAGCTCCACAAAATCCTTTATGCTGGAAACTCAATCTCATCTACTTACCTTGCTGACTTGGTAGAGTATGTTTCAGATAAAGATTTCTCAGTCAATGTGATTTCTAAATCAGGTACAACAACTGAACCAGCCATCGCTTTCCGTGTCTTCAAAGAACTCTTGGTGAAGAAATATGGTCAAGAAGAAGCTAACAAACGGATCTACGCGACAACTGACCGCCAAAAGGTGCTGTTAAGGTTGAAGCAGATGCCAACGGTTGGGAAACATTTGTAGTTCCAGATGACATCGGTGGACGCTTCTCAGTCTTGACAGCAGTTGGATTGCTTCCAATCGCTGCATCAGGCGCAGATATCAAAGCCCTTATGGAAGGTGCAAACGCAGCTCGTAAAGACTACACTTCAGATAAAATCTCTGAAAACGAAGCATACCAATACGCAGCAGTTCGTAACATCCTTTACCGTAAAGGATATGCTACCGAAATCTTGGTAAACTACGAGCCATCCCTTCAATACTTCGCAGAATGGTGGAAACAATTGGCTGGTGAGTCAGAAGGAAAAAGACCAAAAAGGGATCTACCCAACTTCAGCTAACTTCTCAACAGACTTGCACTCATTGGGTCAGTTTATCCAAGAAGGAACTCGTATCATGTTTGAAACAGTTGTCCGTGTGGACAAACCACGTAAGAACGTGATCATCCCTACATTGGAAGAAGACCTTGATGGACTTGGTTACCTCCAAAGGAAAAGACGTTGACTTCGTAAACAAAAAAGCAACTGACGGTGTTCTTCTTGCCCACACTGACGGTGACGTGCCAAACATGTACGTAACTCTTCCTGAGCAAGATGCCTTCACTCTTGGTTATGCCATCTACTTCTTCGAATTGGCCATCGCCCTTTCAGGTTACTTGAACGCGATCAACCCATTTTGACCAACCAGGTGTTGAAGCCTACAAGAAAAATATGTTTGCCCTTCTTGGTAAACCAGGATTTGAAGAACTTGGAGCAGAACTCAACGCTCGTCTTTAATCAATAGACAAAACGGCTTCGTAAGAGGTCGTTTTTACTTGCTAAACAAACTCATATTTTTTGTCCCCTGGAATCAATTATAAAAAACACGATCTAGTTATGTTTCTCAATCATATGGTTAACTGATTGCTATTGTCTCCCTTCGCAAGAAATTTTAAGATAAGCATCTAAAAGGTCGGATATCCCTCCGATCTTTTTTAGTCCATCAAGACAGGAGTTGGTCCTTGATAGGTTTTATGTTATAGTAGAAGAGAAGAATAAAAGGAGAATTGAAATGTCCGAGAAAGATCAAGAACAATTTATGAAACATACTCCCGTAGAGGGTGACGCCTCAATTTGATGTGGCTGCGCCAGCCTTGTCCCAAAAGAAGAAGCCGAAGACTTGGTCGTTCCAGAAGCTAGTGGCCTTTCAGTGACGGAGACGGAAGCAATGAAAGAAGAGGCAAACGAGCCAGTTGTTTCAGAAACGGTGGAGCCTCCAAAGGTGGATGAAGCAACTGTTGGAGAACATCCGGATGTAGTTGCTGCTCCCCAACCGACTCCTCCATTCCAACCTGCACCTCAAGCTCCTCAAAATATGGCAGCTGAACCAATTGGTCCGCAAACAGTGCCTGTTCCTGAGACACCTATTCCACAAGCTCCTCTTTCTCCTGTTGGAAGACCGATGGATACTGCGGACAAGAAGGCGATTCGTTTTGCCCTTGGGATTTTAGTTGGGCTTCTTATCGGTGGAGTCAGTGGCTATTTGATTGGTCATGCTAGCCCTAGCACGTCATCATCTAGAAAGCAGACTTCTTGGTCAGGTAACCAGTCTGGTTCGTCTTCCAATATCGATTTGGATCAATTGACCGCAGAAGACGCGGAAGTTGATTTTAGCTGGAAACAGTCTGATATCGAGCAACTTCAGTTTTTAACAGGAAGTGATGCTGGGGAGACTCCTGAGGAAATGATTGAAGCTTATGGGAAAGCTAGCTCCGTTCAATTTGAAAGTGGAGAATTGAAATTATTTTGGGATGATAACTCTTATAATAAAGAGGTCAAAGCGACTTACTCTAAGAAAGGGAAAAGAATTCCAGCTTGTCAAATTTGAATTTAATCAATTTGGGAAAAAAATCTTACGGTTGAGGACAACTTTGCAGATGGATTCAAAGTTGGAAATAGTGAGACCGGTGCTGGAGGAACCTCTTACAAAGAGCTTTTAGAAAAATACGGTGATGCAGTCAATCTGACGGTGAGTTTATCTGATGATTCAGACGAGATAGAGTTGGTCATGGACTTCCAAAAGAAAAATGGGGACTACGTGGATTTGACCTTTATTCGCCAAGAAAATGGAGATTTTCCTCTTGAGCAGTAAAGACAGCTACTAAAAGGATCAGACAAAGAAAGAGGCAAGCGCCTCTTTTTTTGGGATAAGACGAGACAAATACGCTAATTTTCTATACAATAGAAAGAGTTTGAATAGAAAGAGCATGAAGGATGGAAGAAATGAAACAGTGGATAGAACGTCATAAGCGGATCCTCCAAAAAGCTGCAAAGTGCTTTGCTGGCTTTTATGGTTGGTGTTTGCTTGGTGTTTATAATTCATCCAGTGAAAACCTTGCCCAAAGATCGCTTGTTGAGTTTGTCTCGCATGCACGAAGATAGCCAGCAATTTGTTGCGTCTTCTTCCAAAGAGCCGGCTTTAGAAGACTTGTTATCATTGGAGCTTGTAAGGGAAGAAGGAAAGACACAAAAAAATTGGGTGACTTTATCTGCATTCGTCAAAAAAATTGGAAAAGCAGCGAGTTTTACACAAGAAGATACGAGTTTTGGAGCGCAAGTCCAGCTAGGTTATGGGACTCCTGTGCAGGGGATTTATCCTTATACCATAGAATTTCAAAAAGCAGGATGATACCTTTTATTTGAGCTCGATTCAAGGATTTGCCCAAGTCGGCTCACTATCAGAGCAAAAAGAATTTAAAACTAGCAGATTTTACAGGCTATCAGACGCTAGATGGAAAAAAAGGAAAAGGGGACAGCAGTAGAAGATATTTTGAAAAAATCAGGTCTTCCCAATTCTCTTAGTTTGACCTCTGCAAAGGACAAGCAAGTCTTAGCCCTGTCTTATCAGGTGACAGATGGACTGGTCTCTTTGACTTTTTGAACGCGACCAGACTGGTCAGTATCGGTTGACGAAGAAGGGGGTGAAGCAGATGATCGAGTGGATGAAAAAGAATCGAAAAGAACTCTTGCTGCCGTTTTTGTGTTTTGTTTTAGGAGTGTTACTTGCGATTGCAAGCATCCAGGTGCAAGAGCAAGGAACCGATACCAAGGAGGACCAAACACTGACTCGTTTCCAGCCAAAGGATCACAAGAATTTGGTCAGCAGGAACAAGAAATCAAGCAGTTTAAATGGACCATCGAAGCTGTGGCGAATTTGAAAGTTCGTCTTAAGCAGACTCAGCAACCAGGAACCCGCTTGGAAACAGTTGTGACTGAATGGGGAAAAGCCCAAAAAGTTCGCTACACAAAGACAGCTCAAAGGGGATAAAACCGTTCTTGTCTTGACTTATGCGGCTAAGCAAACCGATCAGGGCAAGAAAAGTGTAACCTTGTGGTTTGAACAGGAAAAAAGACCAGGGTATCGCTTGACGACAGTGGATGCGACGAATTTGTTGGATGCAAAGAAAAAGCAAGCAGTGAGAAAGAAATCACTACTGAAAAAGAGAAAAAGGTACAGAATTCGCCCAGCTTATTAAGCAACTAGGAAATCCCTCAACGCTTGGTCTGGGGGAAATGCCAGATGGCGGTATGGGCTATCGCGCGACTTACCAGCTACCAGGACAGCCAGAAGTGGTGATGGAATTCAAGAAAAAGCCAAGAAATTGGTGTTGGTATAAGAAAGGAGACATCATTGGACGATCAACGGACAGACATCAAGGCAGCTTCCTCTCACCAGGGTGGGAGCCGCTTGATTTCAGAGGCTGACCTTGCTTCAATAGGGATGGACAATCATCAGGATACTAGTAGCCATTCAGATATGATGGAGTCTTCCCTTCTTCCTCAAAAGAGGGATTGGTTCGCTTTTTGCGATTTTTTGGGTGGTTCGCCTTGTTAGTAGCTTTTTGTATTCGTACTTCAAAACACAGGCAACAAGGATCTTTCTTCATCTTCCTCAAGCAATGGAGCTGACAGTTTTTCACGGAATAGTATCAGAAAAGAATATCTAAATAGTGAAAATAGTTCTTATGTCGCATCTGCTAAGGAAGTTCAATTTGAGACAACCTATGAAAAAGCCATGTCTCTCATTCCTGATTTTGCAGTGGAAGATCAAAAAGACCTCTTTTGGGACGGTAGACCCACAAGATGTCGTTGCAGCATTAGGTAAAGCAACCCGAGGAGAAGCAACGTATAGTGATAGCAGTTCCAGTCTTTTTGCTGACCTTAGATTACCAATCAGATGATGCATATGGGAAGGTTCTCCTTGAAAAAAATGGGTGCCTATTACAGGATTTCTCTTTTAAGTTTGAAACACTTAAAAAGTGACCGTTTTGCAAAATAAGAATGGGAGCTTGACGAAGGACGATTTTGCCACTATCAAGGTCGGAATGCCTTATTTAGATTTGCTTAATTCGGTGGGGATTCCAGATGAGGTAGATGTGTCTCGGATTTTTAGGTTACGGTGAAGCACCGACCTTTACTTATCGATTGGCTGATTCCCAAACGGTTCAAATCCAATTTGATAGCCGGCAAACCATCAAGGATATCACACCTAAAGTGGAAGCGAGCACACCAGCTTCTTCTTCGACACCTACAGCACAGTAAAAAACAGTTAGCCCGAATGAATTTGCCATAGAATAATAAGGAGGGAACAATGGGAAAGAAAGACTGGTCCCACCTACGAAATGAACACAAGAGTCGATTTGCGAAACGCCAGCTAGAAGAAGAAACTAGTCTAGTGAAAAAGTTCCACTTCAACCAACCAGAGCATTGAAAATAGGGATGAATGGCTGGAAGATACGCTCCTAAAAAGAAACAGAAGTGATAGAGTCCTCCGTTTTCCTGAACCAGTGAAGCAAGTAGGAGCCAAAAAACCAACCGGCGCTTGGTACTGAGAAAGCTATAGATGAGCAAAAGGAAGTATTGCTTGAAGACTCGCCTGACAGACCGCTAACATCACAACCACCAACACAAGATGCAATAGAGCAGTTTCCTAAGGGCGAGGAAAGAGTAGAGCACCAGGGTGGGAGTCGCTTGATTTCAGAAGCTGACCTGGCTTCAATAGGGGGAGGCAGGCATTCAGAACCAAGACAAACGGTACTAGACTCCCAATCGGATAGGACGAAAACCTACTCTCCTTCCTCTAAGAGTGAAGGGTCTTCGCTAGCAGCCTTTTTGGATTATTGGCCATGCTGGGCTTATTTGCCTATCTGGCTTCAGGAGGTATCCATAGTAAGGAAGCTCCTTCTTCTACTACTAGTGAATATGGAAGTCCTGGCCAGTCTTATGGAACCAGAAAGGAAACTTTGAAGAGTGGTACGAGTACCTTGATTGCACCGGAAGGTGAATTTCAGTTTCAAGTGACCTATGAGAAGGCGATTTCCCTGATTCCTGGTTTAAGTGAGGGGGATCAAGGTCGTACCTCTTCAACTTATCTGTCTCCGCAGGATGTGGTAGCTGTACTGGGGAAGGCTAGTGGTGGGGAAGAAACCTACCAAGAGGGTAGTGTCGGTCCTTTCATGACACAATTGGATTATCAGGTCGGAAGGCTCTCCTTCTTCCGTAACAGTTTTACTTTCAAATATTGTTGGTGACCGTTTATCTTCTCTTAATTTTGAGAACCTAAACAGTGAGCGATTAGCCAATAAAAATGGCAGTTTGAACAGAGAGGATTTTGCCAATATTAAAATAGGAACCAGCTATTCAGATCTTGTGAATACCGTAGGAATTCCTAACCGTGTTTCTTGGTCGAGTATGATGGGTTCAGAGTCTTTTTTAATCTTTTACTATAAACTTTCTGATGCGCATTTAGTTACGATTCGTTTTGGAAGCTTAATCGCACCATCAGTGAAATGACAGGCCTGAAGGATTCGGCTACAAGCACGTCGCCTTAGGTGTTCATCTCACTAGGATTGTGGTATAATATGGATACCTTTAATTGAAATGAATGGAGAATCTCATGACTGCACAAAAAAATGTCCGCTCAAGAAATTATCGCTTTTATTGGAAATGCAGAAAAGAAAACAAATGTGAAAGTAACCTTTGAAGGGGAATTGGCAACTGCTGTTCCAGCTTCTGTCACTAAACTTGGTAACGTTCTTGTTCGGAGACTGGAAAGATATCGAGCCACTTCTTGCTAACTTGACGGAGAACAAGGATTATGTGGTGGAACAAGATGGTCGGAATTCAGCTGTTCCCTTGCTGGATAAGCGCTATCTAAATGCGCGTATCGAACCAGGTGCTATTATCCGTGACCAAGTAACTATCGAAGACAATGCTGTCGTGATGATGGGTGCTGTTATCAATATCGGTGCTGAAATTGGTGCTGGTACTATGATTGATATGGGGCGCAATCCTTGGTGGCCGTGCTACTGTTGGTAAAACAGCCACATCGGTGCGGGTGCGGTGCTTGCTGGAGTGATTGAACCAGCTTCAGCAGATCCAGTTCGTATCGGTGACAACGTTCTTGTTGGTGCTAATGCTGTTGTTATTGAAGGTGTTCAAGTTGGTAACGGTTCAGTCGTTGCTGCTGGAGCTATCGTTACTCAAGATGTTCCTGAAAATGTGGTTGTAGCTGGTGTTCCAGCTCGCATTATTAAGGAAATCGATGAAAAACACAACAAAAAACAGCACTCGAAGACGCCTTTGCGTAACTTGTAACATATTGATAGTAGAGGCCTGTAAGGCCTCTATTTATTCTATAAAAATAATAGAAAGAAGACGACGATGACATTGGATTTAATCAAAATCAGACGAGACCTTCACCAAATTCCTGAAATTGGCTTGGAAGAGTTTAAAACTCAGGCCTATCTCTTAGAGAGAATCGCAGAGATCACAGCGGGCAAGGAATTTGTAGAGCAACGGACTTGGCGGACCGGGATCCTGGTTTATCTCCATGGGTCTGCTCCTGAAAAAACCATTGGTTGGCGTACAGATATTGATGGCTTACCGATCGTGGAACAAACGGGCCTTGATTTTGCCTCTAAGCATGAAGGACGGATGCATGCTTGTGGACATGATATGCACATGACTACGGCACTTGGTCTTTTGGACCAGATGCTTCAAGTACAGCCAAAAATAACATGCTCTTCCTCTTCCAACCAGCTGAAGAAAATGAAGCTGGTGGGATGCTCATGTATAAGGACGATGCTTTTGGCGACTGGCTCCCTGATGAATTTTATGGTCTGCATGTGCGCCCTGATTTGAAGGTGGGAGACATTGCGACCAATACGGGTACCCTTTTTGCAGGGACCTGTGAAGTCAAGATCACCTTTACAGGAAAGGGAGGGCATGCGGCCTTTCCACATGAGGCCAATGATGCCCTTGTAGCAGCTTCTTACTTTATTACCCAAGTCCAATCGGTCGTGAGTCGAAATGTCGATCCGATTGAAGGGGCTGTGGTGACCTTTGGTTCCATGCATGCAGGAACAACCAATAATGTAATTGCTGAGACAGCCTTCCTTCATGGGACCATTCGGACCTTGACCATGGAGATGAACCTACTGACTCAAAAACGGGTCAAAACGATTGCGGAAGGGGTTGCGGCCGCTTTTGATGTAGAACTGGATCTGGAACTTAAGCAAGGGGGCTACCTGCCTGTGGAAAACCAACCAGAATTGGCCAAAGAACTCATCGACTTTTTCACAGCTGAGGGAGACGTAAACCTGATTGATATCCTGCCAGCGATGACAGGAGAAGACTTCGGCTTTCTCTTGAGCAAGGTCCCGGGTGTCATGTTCTGGCTGGGGATTGATACCCCTTATGCCTTGCACCATCCGAAGATGAGCCCAAATGAGGCTGCCCTTCCCTTTGCTGTGGAAAACATTGGTAAATTTTTTGAAAATGAAAGCCAATCAATAAGGGATATATTCAACTCCGTCTGGAGTTGGATTTTTTCTTTGTTGTAAAAAACTGTTCGGATGTTTCATAAAAAATGATACAATTAAAGCTAGACAAAAGGAGTAGGGCATGAAGAAAACACTACGAAATCAGACGATAGCAGCTATGAAAGCACTGCCGCAAACTGTAGAGAACTCAAGCAGATGAAGAGCTGACTCAGCGCCTCTTGGAGCTACCAGCTTTTCAAGAGGCAAAGACCCTTGCGACCTATCTGTCCTTTGACCACGAATTTTCCACAGCTGACTTGATCCAAGCAGCTCTTCAACTTGGAAAACGCGTCTGTGTACCCCGTACCTATCCACAAGGGCGGATGGAATTTGTGGAATACGATCCTGACATTTTAGAAAAAGACACGCTTTGGTTTGTTGGAGCCCAATGAAAAGGAAGGGTTGTGGAACAGTCAGAGATTGATCTGATCCATGTACCAGGCGTGGTCTTCCAGTCAAAAGGCTACCGAATTGGCTATGGCGGTGGCTATTACGATCGTTATTTAGTAGATTTTGCTGGGAAAACGGTGAGTACGATTTATTCCATCCAGCAGAAGGAGTTCCAGCCAGATACGTTTGATCAGGCAGTTCAGGAGGTGCTAGTCTATGAAGTTGCTCTTTGATCGTCGTTATCCTGTGACCAGCATCTTATTGCTCGTCACAACGGCAGTCTTTCTTTCCATGTTTATCCGATTTGGAAGTGACTACCAAACGGGTGCTGCTGTTTACTATAGCGGTGGGATTATCGGAGAAGTTGTGGAAGCTGATCCAAGCCAGTTATGGCGAATCGTGACAGCTACATTTGTTCATATCGGCCTAGAACATTTTGTGCTCAATATGATCACCCTCTATTACTTGGGACGTCTGGCAGAAGATCTCTTTGGATCGAAGGCTTTCTTAGCTCTTTATCTCTTATCAGGAATGATGGGCAATGTTTTTGTTGCTATTTTTACGCCAGATGTGATTGCGGCAGGAGCTTCTACAGCCCTCTTTGGACTGTTTGGGACCATTGGTGCTTTGCGTTTTATTGTCCAAAGTCCCTATATTCGCCATTTGAGTCAGTCCTATACCAGCTTGATTGTGGTCAATTTGATCTTTAGCTTCATGCCAGGAATCAGTATGGCGGGGCACATCGGTGGTTTAGTAGCTGGGGTCATGTTGGCTTATGTCTTTCCAGTAAGAGGGGAAGCTCGTTTTATGAACCGAACCTATCAGATGAGTGCTGCCCTATCTTATCTCTTACTTTTGCTTTATTTCTTAGGTAAAATCTTGAATCTATTTTAAGAAGAGGCTAGGACAAAAGTCCTAGCCTCTTAATTGTTTTTGGATTGTCGAGCAAGACGCAGTGGTTGAGTGGGCTCTACTACGCTGATTTCATCAGCTTTTTACAGCCCTACTCAACTGTGCGGAGGTGGGCCGACGAAATCGAATTCTAACGAATTACCGATTTCTGTCCCACTCTTTTTTCCTAAAAAATGTAGTGCAATCGTAAACTAACAGAAAATTGTTTGAAATCTCAATAAATATATATAATTTACATAGAAATGAGTTGATAGAAAGATAATTTAGGAAAAAATAGAATAAAAACAAGTCTGGTAAGCGTTTGCAAAAATAACTAAAAAAGAGGTAGACTGGAGTATAAAAATCAGGAATAGTGCCTTTTTTAAAAGGGACATTCGAAAAGGAGATTTGCCATGAAGAAATGGTTGTTTAAACTTTCATTGGTAGCAATGACATTTTTGCTCCCTACCAGTTCAAGCCGTTCAAGCCTGTTGTGGCTTTATCATTGGTCGGCAATTGACCAAGGATGGGACCACTCTCTTTGGTCGGACAGAAGACTACCCTTACTATCCAAATGGTGGCAAGCACAACAAGAATTATGTGGTTGTTGATGCGAAGAATTATAAGGAAGGGGATCAACTGGAAGACGAATCCAATGGTTTTACCTATCCACATGCTGCTAGTGAAATGAAATACACAGCGACTTATGACTCTGCTCGTGGAGATGGTAGTAACGGTGCTTTTGGTGAACACGGATTTAACGAAGCCGGTGTTTCTATGACCTCAACTGTTACAGCAATTCCAAACAAAAAGGTTTTGAAGACAGACCCATTGACAGAAAATGGGATTCCAGAAGCTGCTATGTTGGACGTGGTTTTACCACGCGTTAAGTCTGCTCGTGAAGGGGTTGAATTCCTAGCTAAAGTCATTGAAGAAAAAGGATCGGCAGAAGGGAATGTTGTCGTTTTTGCAGACCAAAAAGAAACTTGGTATATTGAAATTCTTTCTGGTCACCAATATGTAGCGGTAAAAGTTCCAGAAGACAAATATGCAGTCTTTGCAAATACTTACTACCTTGGTCATGTGGATTTGAATGATAAGGAAAACGTGATCGCTTCGAAAGATGTCGAAAAGGTAGCTAAAAGAATCTGGTAACTACAAGACAGACAAAGATGGGAACTTCCATATTGCTAAATCTTATGGACCAGAAAAATATGCTGAAGGAGACCGTTCACGTACTTACGCAGGAATCACTCTTTTGGATCCAAACTCAAAAGTGACTTATGAAGATGATGAATATGAACTCTTCCGCTCACCAACAGATCCAAACAAGAAATTTACTTTGGAAGATGCTTTTTGCATTGCAACGCAAACCGTTTTGAACACTTAAATGGTCGTTTTGTTCCAGATGATCAAATTGGTGTCAAGAAACAAGGGGATAATGGTAGCAACGATACTGTTCGGAAAGACCAATACAAGTATGCTTTAGGGAACGAAAACGTCATCGATGCCCATGTCTACCAAATCAATCCAAACCTTCCAAAATCATTTGGTGGTACTTTATGGCTTGGTATGGGACCATCTCGGAACACTCCTTATGTTCCATTCTATGGAAATGTAAAAGATACCTATAAAGCTTTCAAACCTCAAACTGCTACCTATGATCCGAATTCATGGTATTGGACAGTATGGCATATTGACCAGATGGCAATCAATAATCAAGACCTCTTTGGAAAATCGATTCAAAATCACTGGAAAGCTCTCGAAGAACAATTGATCATTGAACAGAAGGTTAGTGATAGCAAATATGCAGCCTTGAAAGCTGATGAAGCTGCAGCAAAAGCAGTTGAAGATAAAGTGACTGAGGATGCTTTTAGCTCGGTCTGAACGTCTCTTCAAACAATTCAAGCAATATGAGTCTGAATTATCTGCAACTCTTAAAGAAGCAGGTCGTACAGATGATCCATACCGTGCATCTTTACCAGATGACTACAAGGATCCAACAGAGTCAAGTACCGAGCCAAGCAAGGAAGAAACGAAGCCAAGCACAGAATCAAGTACCGAGCCAAGCAAGGAAGAAACAAAGCCAAGCACAGAATCAAGTACCGAGCCAAGCAAGGAAGAAACAAAGCCAAGCACAGAGTCAAGTACAGAACCAAGCAAGGAAGAAACGAAGCCAAGCAAAGAGTCAAGTACAGAACCAAGCAAGGAAGAAACGAAGCCAAGCACTGAGTCAAGTACAGAACCAAGCAAGGAAGAAACGAAACCAAGCACCGAATCAAGTACAGAACCAAGCAAGGAAGAAACGACACCAAGCACCGAAGTAAGTACAGAAACAAGCAAGGAAGAAACGACACCAAGTAATACAACTACTATTGTTCCTACAAATAGTAACAGTGTTAGTACCGTTGGTCGCCCAGTTTTACCAACAAATTCATATATTTTAGTAGACCAGGCAACAGGTATCGTCTTGCAAAACCCTGATTTTGCTCAAGGTGGCTATAGTCTTCTTGTTGAAGTTTTGAAAGATGTCAAAGAACTAGCTGGTAAAGATTACAAGGCATATAATATTCAATTATCGAACCAAAATAATCCTGTACATCAAATTAGTTCAACGGTTGTGACCATTCCAGTCAATGGGCAAAAAGAAGTAGAAGCAGTTTATGGTATCGGTGAAGATGGTCAATTGGAATCCTTCCAATTCCAACTAAATGAAGATAAGTCAGCCGTAACATTTACAACCTCTCATTTCTCGACTTATGGAGTAGTTTATAAATCTGCAGCAAAAATTGAAGAGAAGAAAGGTGAGAAAAATTACCATCAACCGGACAAAGTATCTCAATCGCGACGATGGTAGGCGGAGTTCTTTTGACAGTTTTTGATTTGGCTACTACATCGAAAAACGTAGAACCCATTAAACGATACAGTTTATAAGATACAACAAAAAGGAAGTGAGAATGAAATCTCTCTTCCTTCTTTTTTTAGTCTGCAGTTTGTTCAGATGCTTCTAATTTTTTCCAAGGTCGATAATATATTGTTTGAGATCATCTTTGACTTGAGGGTGTTTCAAGGCATAGTCGATCGAAGTTTTTCATGAAGCCGAATTTATCACCTACATCGTAGCGTTGGCCTTTAAATTCACGGGCAAAGACTCGTTGGGTCTTATTGAGGGTGTCGATCGCATCCGTCAATTGAATTTCATTGCCAGCACCTGGTTCTTGATTTGCAAGAATATCAAAGATTTCAGGAGTCAAGAGGTAGCGTCCGATAATAGCGAGATCACTTGGAGCATCCTCTGGATTTGGCTTTTCGACAAACGTTTCAACGCTATAAAGACCATTGATACCTTCTCCTTGAGGTGCGATCACACCGTAAGATGAAACTTCTTCGTGAGGGACTTCCATCACAGCGATGGTTGACGCATGAGTTTCATCGTAGTCGTTCATCAATTGTTTGGTCAATGGTAAGGCATCATCATTAGTGATGTCCATGAGGTCATCTCCCAACATAACGACAAAAGGCTCGTTTCCAACAAAGGCTTTTGCCTGAAGAACAGCGTCCCCTAAACCTCGAGGGTGACTTTGGCGGATGAAATGAAGATTGATCGCTGTTGTATCATTGACCAACTTGAGTAAGTCAGTCTTGCCTTTTGCTCGAGATTGTATTCCAATTCGAAGTTAGAATCGAAATGGTCTTCGATCGAACGTTTGGCCTTCCCAGTTACGACAAGGATTTCCTCAATTCCAGATTTCAGAGCCTCTTCTACGATGAATTGGATCGTAGGTTTGTCAACGATTGGCAACATTTCCTTTGCCAAAGCTTTGGTAGCTGGGAGGAAGCGTGTCCCTAAACCAGCCGCAGGAATGACTGCTTTTCTAACTTTAGTCATATAGTTTCCTTTCTAAAAGGTAGGATTGATGTTAGGGTGGTTGGCTTATTTCCACTCATTTTCTTCTTTAAATTCATTGCTCATCATGTGGTGGATGGCTTCGCGGATATCTTTCCCTTCATAAATGACTTGGTAAATGGCTTGTGTAATCGGCATGTAGACATCCAGTTCTTGGGCCAGCTCGTGGGCGACTTTGGTCGTAGAGATCCCTTCAATGATCATACCCATGTTGGCTTCGATATCTTCCAATTTTTCGCCACGACCGAGCGCATCCCCAGCACGCCAGTTGCGAGTGAACAGAAGTTCCGGTAACGATCAAGTCACCGACCCCAGACAAACCGCTATAGGTCAATGGGCTAGCTCCGAGCTTAACGCCAAGGCGCGTGATTTCAGCGAGACCGCGCGTGATGATGGCTGCTTTGGCATTGTCCCCATAACCAAGACCGTGCAGGGCCACAGCTCCGACAGCGATGATATTCTTCAAGGCTCCAGCAGTTTCCACTCCGATGACATCTGTATTGGTATACAGGCGGAAGTAGTGATTGCTAAAGAGTTCTTGAACATAGCGTGCAGCCTCTAAATCTTTTGAAGCTGCTGTAATGAGGGTGATATCCCGTACGATAGTCTCCTCTGCATGACTCGGTCCAGAGACGACCACTACCTCACTGCGAAGAGAAGCAGGAATTTCTTCTTCAAGGATTTGAGAAATCCGATCGTGTGTACCAGGTTCTAGCCCTTTAGAAGCGTGCATCACTGTTACAGGGTGATCTAGTGTTTCAGCGACTTGTTTTGCGACCAAGCGGGTCACCTTTGTAGGAACGACAAAAAGGATAGCGTCTACTCCGTCCAAGGCAGCTTTCAAATCAGTCGTAGCAGTGATGTCTTCGCTAATAACGATATCTTTGAAATAGCGTTGATTGGTATGAGCAGTATTGATTTCATCGATTTGTTCTTGGATATTTCCCCAGAGACGGACTTCATGGCCGTTATCATTGAGGACTTGTGAAAGGGCTGTTCCCCATGAACCAGGACCCAATACTGCAACGGTTTGTTTTTCCATTGTATCTTCCATTTCTATGTCTATTTTTCAACAAGGCTAGGAATCTAGCGCTTGCGCCTTCGAAACGGCTTAATGTGTGCCTTGAAGGACGATTCTATTTTCCTCTCTATTTTAACATAATATAGGTAAAAAAAAAACTTGTATGATCATCAATTGTTTTGTGAGGAAGGTGAGGGTGATAAATAAAATCTATCACGGTTTTAAAAAATACATATTAGACACTATCACTAATGGGTGGTAACATAAGTATTAGTTAAAATGAAGGAGGAATGAATATGTGCAGAACAATTGTTGGAGTATCCGCTAATCTCTGTCCGGTGGACCCGGAAGGAAAAACCTTCATTCCTCCGTGTCTAGTCAGTTTGCGGAAGGGATTCGTCAAGCAGGTGGACTTCCAATGGTCATCCCGATGGGAGATCCTTCCTTGGTTAAGGACTATGTTGAAACGATTGACAAATTGATCTTAAGTGGAGGCCAAAATGTCGATCCTAGTCTCTATGGCGAAGAAAAAACCATCGAGAGCGATGATTACAATATCGAACGGGATCAATTTGAGCTTGCCCTACTGAAGGAAGCAGTACGCCAAAACAAACCGGTTCTAGGAATCTGCCGTGGGGTTCAGTTGATCAATGTCGCTTTTGGAGGAACACTCAACCAAGAGATCGAAGGGCATTGGCAAGGACTTCCGTTTGGGACTTCCCATTCTATCCAGACAAAAAAGGCAGTGTGGTAGAGCAGCTTTTTGGACATGCTAGTCGAATTAATTCCGTTCACCGTCAAAGTATCAAGGATCTTGCACCAAATTTCCGTGCGACCGCCTTTGATCCGCGCGATCACACCATCGAAGCGATTGAAGCAGTAGACGGCCATCGGATTATGGGCTTGCAGTGGCATCCAGAATACTTGGTCAATGAAGAAAAAGGAAATTTAGAACTCTTCCGTTATTTATTACAGGAATTATAATGAAGTTAGAGGTTGGACTTGAGCCAATCTCTCTTTGTGTTTCTAAGAAAATATAGACAAAACGCTGGTAATACGATGAAAAATAGGATAATCATTAATAAAAAAACAGGTCTATCTAGCATTGCTAGATAGACCTGTTTTAAGAACTTATTCGTGGCGTTTTTTAGCAACGAGCATGCTTCCAGCACTTGCAAGGACAAGACCTGCTGTAATAAATCCAGCACTTACTGTCTCACCAGTAGAAGGAAGACTTTGTTTTTACCTTCTTTTGATTGTTTACCAGAAGGTTGATTTTTTCGGTTTGTCGGTTGAAGGCGTTGGAGGTGTTGAAGGAGTAGTTGGTGGAGTTGGTGGGGTATATGGCGGAGTATATGGTGGAGTATATGGTGGAATTTTATTATTTACTACATTTCCTTTATCAACGACCAAATCTTTAGCTTGGGTAAAATCACTAGCTGAAACTGTGATAGGATTCGTTAACAATTGGTATCCAGTTGGAGCTGTCAATTCCTTTGATGACATAATCTTTTGCTTCAAATCCAATGAAAGTTACGAGACCATTCTCATCTGAAGTAGCAGTCGCTTGACCTTCACCATAAGGGTTAGCGACTGGAGTTGTACCATCTGCCTCATAGAGTCCAAATACCGCTCCTAGAAGACCTTTACCTTCTTCACTTACCTTGTGCAATTGAATGTTGTAGAGTTTTAATTCAGGTTTGTCAACAGTTGGAGGAGTTGGTGGAATTGAAGTGAACGGTTTGTTAACGACATTTCCTTTATCCACTACATTGTTTGAAGCAACCAAATCACTAGCTGCGATCTTGATGACTTCATCTGATAATTGGTAACCGTCTGGAGCTGTAAGTTCTCTTACTACATAATCTTTTGCTTCTAATCCTGTAAAGGTTACAAGACCATTCGCATCAGAAGTTGCAGTCGCTTGACCTTCACCATAAGGGTTCGCTACAGGAGTCGTACCATCGGCTTCAAAGAGACCGAATACGGCACCAACAAGAGCTTTTCCTTCTTGGTTCACTTTGTGCAATTGGATGCTGTAGAGTTTCAATTCAGGTTTGTCAACAGTCGGAGGAGTTGGTGGAATTGAAGTGAATGGTTTGTTGACCACTGTTCCTTTGTCTACGACGAGGTTAGTCGCAGCTTTCAACTCGCTAGTAGAAACTTTAATCACATCTGTTGATAGTTGATATCCTTCTGGAGCAGTAAGTTCTTTCACCACATAATCTTTTGCTTCTAATCCTATAAAGGTTACAAGACCTTTCTTACCTTCTTCATCTGATGAAGTAGCAGTTGCTTGTCCTTCTCCATAAGGGTTTGCTACAGGAGTCGTACCATCGGCTTCAAAGAGACCAAATACAGCACCTGCAAGAGCTTTCCTTCTTGATTCACTTTGTGCAATTGGATGCTGTAGAGTTTCAATTCAGGTTTGTCAACCGTCGGAGGAGTTGGTGGAATGGAAGTTGTTACCAATTTGTTAGTGAATGACTTCTTATCACCATATGCCACAGAAGCTTTGAGTGTATTGCTTGCATCATCTTTTTGTGACAGTTACGGTCGCATCAATACTTCCTTCATCGTAGGTCATTCCTTTTGTTTTGCTTTCAGGAATGACTTCTTTGATCGTGTAGTGGAAAGTTTTTCCTGCGTCCTCTGATGAATATGAAATGTCATCAAAAGGTTACCGTACCATCTGCAGCATTTTGTTTTGTTTGAAGAACTTTTCCAGTTTCATCCAACAATTGGAAATTGAATTCGCCATTCTTCAATTCAGCACCTTCTAAAATCTTGCTAGCTGAAATTTTAGCTTTTGCTGGTTGAGGAGCCGTATAAGTATTTGAGAAGGTTTTATTGTCTGGATAAGCCACATCTGCTTTCAGGTTGTCGCCATCTTTTTTCACCTTAACAGTTACTTGTTTATCAGTCTTGTCATAGGTAATACCTGGGGTATTTCCAGCTACTTCCTTAACAGTGTATGTGTGTTCACCTTCTTCGGTGTACTCAATTGGTGCAAATGTTACTTTTCCGTTTTTGTTGGTAACAGTTTTAAGCTTAGTTGCACCCTCGTACAATTCAAAGCTGAATTCGCCATCTGTTAGAGCACGACCGGTAAGAGTTTTATCTAATTCGATGGTAGCTTTTGTTTCTTTTGGCTTATCTTTCGGATTCACAATCGTTTTCGTTACTGAATGATCAGCACCAAAATCTTCAACATTAACTACAGTATCAGCTTTTTTTAATGATATGACCTGAAGGGGCTTCAATTTCAGTTAAGATATATTTATCTTTTAAGAGTTTTCCAACAGCAATATTACCATTATCATCTGATACATACTCACCAATAACTTGGTTATTAGCTTGACGAACTACTTTAAATTTAGCACCCTTAAGTGGTTGATTCGCCTCATCTACTTTATGAATATTGATTGAGTATACATAACCAACACCAGAACCACCAGCGACTTGAACTGCAGCAACGTTAGTTACATCTTTCCTCTCAATCTCTTTACCTTTAAGAGTTGCCTCGTTTTCAAAAAGTTCACCATCTACAGGTTCATAATTCAATTGTACTTTTATAATCGATACGATATTGATCTTGATCAGTAATATCTCCTAAATCAATAACAAATGATTGTCCATCTTCACTGATTGTTATCTTGTGTTGATCAGTTACGTCGACGCGATTAGAGAATACCCACTCACCAGTTTCGTAAGAAAACTTACCTTTGATAACTTTGATACTATCTTTTACATAGGATGCATTCGTAAATCTCAAGTGATCTTCAATTGTTACACCCTTGATATTTTGTTTGTTACGATTGACAGAAATTGTGTATTGAACTTCTTTATGATTTCCGCTATTAACCCAGCTAGTCTTTGTTAAAAGTCTTGGGTTCCCATCACCAATCCCTTTAAAGGAAACTTTGCCGCCAATCTTTGTTTCCCCATTGACGGTTATTTCAACAGGAATCTCACCTTTTTGGGGATGTTTTTTAAAGTCAATACGCGCATAGAAGAAGAACGATCCATTTGTATCGGAATGTTTTTCAACATAATCTGTATAAGTTAATGTTAATCTTTTATTGGTAGCATCAACAGTAGCATGAGCGATAATTTCATTTGTGTTAATATCACGAATTTCAAAACTATCAGAAGTAATCATTAATGCATCTGGCAACAGTAACCACCGTTTGGTCTCCTGCCTTAACATTTTTACCTGTTAAATCATATGTAGCATTAATACGGAACGTAGCCCACTGTTCTAAGTCCCAATTAAGATTGCCACCTTCATTACTGGTAACTTGGATATTTTTAATTGTATCCACGAATTTTTCCGCTTACTGTCACTCCAGGAGTTTCTGCTGAAGTGCGATTCAGACCCTAAAGCGAAAAGCATAGCCACTAAACAAAGGACAAATGAGAAAAATTTTAATATTCCTATTCTTTTTCATTTTATCTTCCCTTTTCATAAAAAAAATAGTGCCTAATCATCAATGCCTGATTACTCTTAAAGATCTGGATGTTTAAATCCAATCTGTTGGTAATAAGAATTGAATGCTGAGACGGCCTCCATAAAATAATTTTATAGGATAAAATATTTTACTTTTTAAAATTATTCCCTACACAGGGAATTATAGCAAAAATAACGCTTATATTCAAGCTAAAAATAGCATTTTTTTAGCACAAATTATATGTCATATCAGTCATGATAGTGTTTTATTTTCAGAAAAAACATAGAAAACAATATATAACTTCCAGATTGAAGAGAATTCTTTTTAAAAATACGAATAGTAGTATAGAGGAGACGCTAGGGCGAAGTGATGGTATAATAGAAGAGATAGAAACTATTTAGAATGAAAGAGGAATCAGGATGACAAAAATTCGTGGATTTGAACTTGTATCAACCTATACCAATCAGGACTTGCTTCCAAAACGGGAGACAGCCCATGCAGCTGGCTACGACTTAAAGGTGGCAGAGCGCACAGTGATTGCACCAGGAGAAATTGTTCTCGTCCCAACAGGGGTTAAGGCTTACATGCAACCTGGTGAGGTCCTCTATCTCTATGACCGTTCGTCAAACCCTCGTAAAAAGGGTCTGGTCTTGATTAATTCAGTTGGCGTTATTGACGGCGATTACTATGGAAATCCAGGAAATGAAGGTCATATCTTCGCCCAGATGAAAAACATCACGGACCAAGAAGTCGTCCTTGAAGTCGGGGAACGTGTGGTCCAGGCTGTCTTTGCTCCTTTCTTAATTGCAGATGGAGATGAGGCGGATGGCGTGCGGACCGGTGGATTTGGGTCGACAGGGCACTAAGATGAAGATTATCTTTGTCCGTCATGGGGAGCCAGATTATAGTATGCTTGATAAACTTGAAGATCCGCAACTCTATAGTGGTTTTGGTCGTGATTTAGCACCATTGACAGGAAAAGGTCGCAGTCTGGCAAAAGAAGTTGCTAAAACTGCATGTTTTGGAAAGGCAGAGATTATTATTTCATCGTCTGTGACGAGGGCTTTAGAAACAGCACATTATATAGCAGTTGAAACAGGATTGGACTTGTTTGTGGAGCCGTTTTTTTCATGAGTGGCGTCCAGACTTAGATGGCACTAACTCTGATTTAACTAGTGTATTGGTAGCTCATGAATATTATCTAAAACATCAAGGAGGTTTATCTGAAGATTCTCCTTATCGCTATGAAACTGATCTAGAGATGCGTCATCGTTTTTTAAGAGCTTTGGAAAAATATAAAAATTATAAAACTATTATCATTGTAACTCACGGAATGCTCATGCGCCAGTTTGTGCCAAATGAGAAGATTGATTTTTGCCAAGTGATTGAATGTGAGATAGAGATTTAGAAAGAGGTTTATCATCGCAAAAAAAAACGACATTTTGTGTCAAAATTGTGCCTATAATTCACCCAAATACCTAGGGCGCTGTCCTAACTGTGGTTCTTGGTCCTCCTTTTGTCGAAGAGGTCGAGGTCGCAGAGGTCAAGAATGCACGGGTATCCTTGACGGGTGAAAAGACCAAACCCATGAAATTGGCGGACGTGACCTCTATCAATGTTCACCGGACCAAGACGGAGATGGAGGAGTTTAACCGAGTGCTTGGTGGCGGGGTTGTGCCAGGAAGTCTCGTCCTCATCGGTGGGGATCCAGGGATTGGGAAATCAACCCTTCTCCTTCAAGTATCAACCCAACTGTCTCAAGTGGGAACGGTTCTCTATGTCAGTGGGGAGGAGGCGGCCCAGCAGATCAAACTTCGGGCAGAGCGTTTGGGGATATTGACAGTGAGTTTTACCTCTATGCAGAAACCAATATGCAGAGCGTGAGAGCCGAGGTAGAGCGCATCCAGCCAGATTTTCTGATCATCGACTCGATTCAGACCATTATGTCTCCTGAGATCTCAGGGGTGCAGGGATCAGTCTCTCAGGTGCGTGAGGTGACGGCTGAGCTCATGCAGCTGGCCAAAACCAATAACATCGCCATCTTTATCGTGGGGCATGTGACCAAGGAAGGAACCTTAGCAGGTCCTCGGATGCTGGAGCACATGGTGGATACGGTGCTCTATTTTGAGGGGAACGCCACCACACCTTCCGAATCCTGAGAGTAGTCAAAAACCGCTTTGGCTCCACCAATGAGATCGGAATCTTTGAGATGCAATCAGGTGGCTTGGTCGAAGTCCTCAATCCGAGTCAAGTTTTCCTAGAAGAGCGTTTAGACGGTGCGACTGGTTCGTCCATCGTAGTGACCATGGAAGGGACACGTCCAATTCTTGCTGAAGTGCAGGCCTTGGTGACACCGACCATGTTTGGAAATGCCAAGCGGACGACAACGGGGCTTGATTTTAATCGAGCTAGTCTCATCATGGCAGTGCTAGAAAAACGAGCGGGTTTGCTCCTTCAAAATCAGGATGCCTACCTCAAGTCTGCAGGTGGTGTCAAGTTGGATGAGCCAGCTATCGACCTAGCCGTAGCCGTAGCCATTGCTTCCAGCTACAAGGACAAGCCAACCAACCCGCAAGAGTGTTTCGTTGGAGAGTTGGGCTTGACCGGAGAAGTCCGCAGAGTCAATCGGATCGAACAACGGATCAATGAAGCTGCTAAGCTCGGTTTCACCAAGATTTATGTGCCTAAAAATTCTCTGACGGGGATCACGACACCATCAGGTATCCAAGTGGTCGGTGTGAGTACACTGTCTGAAGTCTTGAAGAAAGTATTTTAATAGTTGAAAAGTCTTAAACGGGAAGTTTAAGGCTTTTTTCAGATGTGACAGATGACAGGAGGTATCCCCTGACAGAAAAGAGTGGATATGGTAAAATAATAGATGGTTTGAATTTCAAAGGAATAAAGGAGAGGCCATGTCTTATTTTTGATAATTTTTTAAAAGCTAATCAAGCTTATGTTGAACTACACGGAGATCTTCATCTTCCTATCAAGCCGAAAACGCAAGTGGCGATTGTGACTTGCATGGATTCCCGTCTTCACGTAGCGCCTGCACTAGGTCTGGCTCTCGGAGATGCCCATATTTTGCGGAATGCTGGAGGGCGCGTGACCGATGACATGATCCGCTCCTTGGTCATTTCGCAGCAGCAAATGGGAACCCGAGAAATCGTAGTCTTACACCATACAGACTGTGGCGCACAGACCTTTGAAAGCGAAGGTTTCCGTCAGCATCTCAAGAAAGAACTGGGTGTGGATGTAGGAGATCGCGATTTCCTTCCGTTTCAAGATATTGAGGAGAGTGTCCGCGAGGATATGGAGCTTTTAAAAGCTTCTCCTTTGATTCCAGAGGATGTGGTGATTTCAGGAGCAGTGTATGATGTGGACACCGGGTTGATCTCAGAAGTGAAATGAATTCAGTAAGGTAGACATATTAAAAAGTTCTTCGTTAGCTTGTAAAAACATGCATATATATTATGAAATGTTTCAGAAATTATTCGATTAGTCGTTTCATTCTGTTACTAGTTTCATAGAATTTCCATTGACTTGAAGTGGAGAAAACAGTATACTAGTAAAGCAATTTGATCTTTCAAACTGCCGGCAACAAGGGAATGAATCCACTTTGAATTGGAATACAGTAGGGTTTGGAGTGGTAGTACTTCACACCCTTATTGTCGTCAGTCACCCTCATAAAAGGGATCTAGACTCTGAATGAGTTGTATAAATATAAAAAACTTCCTTGGAACAGAATTCCATAGGGAGTTTCTTTGTGTTTGGGATCTACTCTTGTTTCTTTTTGTAAGGGATAAGACTGGACAAACCTGCTAAGAGGCCAAGTCCAAGTAGGGCTAGCTGAGAGGTTTCTTCACCTGTTGCAGGTAGATGAGTTCCTTCTTGAGGGGTGTTAGGAACAACTTCAGGGAGTTCCTCTTTTGGCTTGTTGTTTCAAGAGGTTTCTCCTCTTCTTTGTTAGAGAGAAGTGTTGATCCCTTTTCTTCATGAGCATCAGTCGTGTTTGCTTTTTGTCACGGAAGGAAGAGGGCTGACTGTTTCTTCTTTTTCTGTTTCTGGGGATGGTTGTGGAGTAGGGATTTCTTTGACCTTGTAGGCAAAGATCAAGATGGTTGTTCCCACTTCTACGTTCCCAGTTTGTTCAGCTGCACCGATCCGTTCATAGATGTGGCCGTCGTTGGAGATTTCATCTGGTGCGCTAGCGACGTAATGGGTTCCATTGTCCACATTTGTTGCAACAGCAAGCTCTGGTTGCAATTCAGTGTTAGTATCTTGGATGACAAATCGCGCGATGACCGTTCCTGTAGCTAACTTGTAATCATAGATGACAGTTTTCATTCCCTTAGTGACTGTGCCACTTGGATCAGCAGAATCAGCACGGTGTCCAACTAGATGGTAGATACGACCATCTTTTGTGATTTCTGTTGGGGCCTCACTGCTGTACTTGGTGCCGAAATCCACCTCTGTAGCAAGGTCTTGCGCCTCTTGCAGATCAGTGTCGCCTCCCTCAGTGAGGAATCGTACTCTGACCGATCCTTTGGTGATAGTGTAGGAAATAGCAGTATCAACTGTTGGAGACTCAGGGCTTGGAAGAAGATAGCCTTTTGTTTCGTCAAGAGGATCCACAAGGTTTAAGACTTGTCCACGAGCATCTTTTGGCTCTAATCCCTCCACGTACGAAAGGATAGCAGTGGGAGACAAGATGGCGGTTGGATTTGTGGGATCATTTAGATAAGGGATCTCTTTTTGAGCATGAGCTGGTTCTTTACCAGTAGCATAGCTGATCCTATAAGCCCCGACTGGGCGATAGATGACCGTATCTGTGATGTCTGCTGCATCAGCATGAATGCCAGTATGTTCTCCTGCTTTTGTCAGATCAGAAGTGATGGCATCTGTTGATTCTTCTGCTACGACAACATAGCCTTTCTTGACGGGATTTTCAAGAGCTGCAAAGTTAGTGCCGTCTTGAGCTGTCCAGTCTTCAAGCTTCGTCTCGCCTGTCACCAAATTGATGCTTCCTTTGCGAGCGAAATGAAGACTGTCAGTTTGATCAGCTATTCCTGCTGGCTGACAGTTGGCTCCATCCTGGTCCTCTGTCACATAGGTCACCGTACGGGTCACTGTTTCAGATAAATGATTCAGATCAGCAGTTGTTTGACCATCTGGAGCTAGAGGAGTTGGATAGACACGACCTTCGCTATCTCCTGGAACAACTTGACCGGCTTGGATGGGTTGTGCTTCTGAAAATTCTACAATTTTTGGTGCCAAGCGGACAATAAACTCTTGAACGCCATCTTCATTGGTGTTGGTAGCGTCGCGGTCAAAGTTTGGTTGTTCGTCTGCATCAAAGCCATTTTCTACTAGTTCATAGCCCTTCTTCAAATAGTTGGCAATAGTTTCTTTTGTCGAGTAGTTGATTGCCTCACCTGTATGACCTACCAAGTCACTAGAGCGCTCAAGCTCAACTCCGTTTTCGCCTTGGTAAAGAACGTGGGCGGCTTCATTGAGTTTGACATAGAGCATATCCCATACATCTAGACTAGGAACATCGATAGCAGCCATCCATTGGCCAGCCCTCCGTCATAATAAACATTTGCGCTTGTTTCTCGGAGGTTGATGTTGTATTTTCCTTCAACAGCATCGGGTGTTGCCCAGTAAATGCTGGCGTGTTCAGCCTGGTCTTTTGTGATTTTTCCGAGTGGAACAAAAGCTTGAATATTGGTCAATTTTTCGGTTGTATTCACAGCGCTGTGCCATTTGTTTTCAGTGATGCCGACCCAATTGATCAAGTGAGCAATCCGATCACCCGTCTTGGTTTCTTTTGTAATGGTATAAACGGTTCCAGGTTGAACTCCATCAGCATTATCCAGGTTGGATCCGATGAAGTTGCCGTTCACCAGTACATTGGTATTGTCTACAATCCGACGAGTATCATGCGCCAAGGTTTCGCGCCCGCGGAGAAGCTCTTGGTAAGCAACGATGAATTCTTGCTAGTTGAATTCTGTATTGGCAAAGTCAGCCTTGACTGGTAGGTTTTGATTGAGATACCATTCTGCTTGGATCACCCCAAAACCTTTAGCATCTTGAGAAGTATTGAGGGCAGCAGTTGTCATATGGTAACCACCGCTCGCTGCGATAATAGCATCTGTCAGCAATTCGTTGTCTTTGCTGAGGGCTGATGCATTTTTTACCACGATGGGTATAGGCTGCGATGATAGGAGATTTCCCCTTGTATAAATCACGCATCCGTTCGGTAAGACGCGTCAAGGCTTGGTAGGTAGAGTCATAGGCAATGCTATCTCCCCAAACTTCCGCATAAGGTGCAGAGACATTGGTCTTACCTAGTCGATCAGCATCTCCAGTAGAGATATCGTTGATCATGAAGTCATAGCCTTCTTTTTTGAGGGCCTCTGTTGTCAGCTGTGGCTAGTTCTGGATAGTGTTCGCTCAAAGAGAAGCCTTTTCCAGGTTCACTGACTTTTTCCACCCAGTTAGAGCCCATGGTATCCCCTTGCCATCCATCAAAATTCCCTTCTTTCATGGCTTTGGTCATGACTTCAATGATAAATTTTTGCCAATTTGGATCACCGGATCGAGAAATTGTTGGATATCAGTCGCTGTGACATCACCCTTTTTACCGAAGTTGAAATGGTCTTGTAGATTGCGAACAATGGCACTGTTCACTTCATTTGGGACCCCTTCTTCGAGGGAAACTGCGTAAATCATGTTATACAGCATGGCTTTGGCACCAGTTGAATGAACATGAGCCACTAGCTCTTTGACTGCTTCTGTATCGATGACAGGCAAGTAGGACTTGCGCTTGTCAGGATCTGTTTCGCTATTTGGAATCAAGAAAGTCGCCCAATCTTGAGTGAAACGTTCAACATTTGCTGGGAATGGGTTAGCTGGCGTATTGTAAACGTCGTAGAAGAAGTAGTTGTTGATGTGCATATTGGCCAATTGGTCAATACTATTCTTGTAGCCTTCTACCTGATCATTGGTGATGGAGTTGTGATTGTCTTTTGAGCCGGCAACCACCCCATAACGTGGGTAGATCGTCCAGTCATCTTCAACAGCAAGACCCGCTGCCTTATGAAAGGCTTGGGAGCCATCTGCTTTCTTACCAAGGACATCAACGATAAATCCAGCATTAGGTGAAAAGATCGTATTTGGAATCGTCAGTTCGCCGCCTTCAACGTTTTTCTTTTCATAAATGACCTGATCTAAATGAGAGACAGTGACATCAGATGAAACCACTTCAGGGTTGTTGATGGAGATCCGGACGTCTTCCCCACTTTTATAAGTCGCTTTATCAAAGGTGACGTCGTTGGTGATTTTTGAGTATTATAAGTAGTTGCTGGAGCTGCACTGACCGGTTGAGTGGCAGTAACAGTTGGTGTTGATTCCGATGGCGAAGACGTTGCTTCCGTCGTAGCACCTTCCTCACTAGTAGTGGTAGGAGTACTGGTGTTGGTTGCTGCTGGTTGAGCGGTTGCTGAAATCTCAGAAGTCGGATTGGTGTTGACCTCGTCAGCCATGGCAACAGAGCTTACCATCAAGGCTCCAAAAAGGGTAATCATAGAGACCAATGTCTTGTTGCGTTTGCGGAAATAGCCGTGCCCCTTTTTCAGAGACACTATTTTTTCTTGTTTCATTTTTTTCTCCCACATACAGTCTAAATAAGTAAATCAACGTTTCTACATTATTTGTTCATTTTATACCAAATAAGTATACGATTTTTCACTAGATAGTGTCAATTTTGGAAAGAAAGTGAATTGAATGTTTTCTTGAAAGTGCCAGAAAATAGCTTTAAATGTGAGTTTTTAAATATTGATATTTATATCCAAAAAATATTTGCAAAAAAACGAACCGCAAAAATAGTTTAGTTCGTTTTTTGACATAAAATTAAACAAAACACAAAGGTAAAAAATAAATGTAAGAAGAAGCATTAATTTCCTATAGGTTCTCCTCCCTATTTATGTTACAATTAAACTACTATTATCGAAGGGAGAAACTATGATTAATTCAATTGTTTCACAAGGTTTGATTTGGGCCATTTAGGGTTAGGAATCTTTATGACGTTCCGAATTCTAGATTTTCCAGATATGACGACAGAAGGCTCCTTCCCGCTTGGAGGAGCGGGTGGCGGTGACCTTAATTACTAAAGGGGTCAACCCGCTTATAGCGACCCTGGCTGCTATTGGAGCAGGATGCTTGGCGGGACTTGCGACGGGTCTTCTCTACACAAAAGGGAGAATCCCCACACTCTTGTCAGGGATCCTGGTGATGACGTCCTGTAACTCGGTTATTCTCTTTGTCATGCAGCGGGCTAATCTGGGACTTTTGGGCTATAAAAAATTCAGGAATTTCTTCCTTTTGCCAGTGGGTTCAATGAGATCCTGATTGGCTTGATTTTCGTAACGCTTGTGATCCTTGGTTTGATCTTCTTCTTGGATACACGCTTGGGTCAAGCCTATATTGCGACAGGGGACAATCCAGACATGGCCAAAAGTTTTGGGATCAACACTGACCGGATGGAATTGATGGGTTTGGTCATTTCAAATGGGATTATTGCTCTTTCTGGTGCACTGATGGCCCAACAAGAAGGCTATGCGGACGCTTCACGTGGGATTGGTGTCATCGTTATCGGGCTTGCCAGCCTCATTATTGGAGAGGTTCTCTTTTCAAATGTCACCTTGACAGAGCGCTTGCTCAGTATTGCAATCGGTTCAATCGCCTACCAATTTTTGATTTGGGCCGTGATTGCGTTTGGCATCAATACCAGCTATATCCGAATCTTCAGTGCCTTGATCTTGGCTATCTGCCTGATGATTCCAACCTTTAAGGGAAAAATCATGAAAGGAGCGAAACTCAGTAAATGACAGCAATTGTAGAATTAAAAATGTAACCAAAGCTGTGAGCAATGGGATGAATGAAGAAAAGTCATTCTGGATGATGTCTCCTTGGAAATTCGAGAGCATGATTTTATCACGATTTTAGGGGCAATGGAGCTGGGAAATCAACCCTCTTTAATACCATTGCTGGGACACTTCCAGTTAGTAGCGGGAAGATCTATATTCTAGGGAAGATGTGACCAACTACTCTCCTGAGAAGAGAGCCAAGTACCTATCTCGTGTCTTTCAAGATCCTAAAATGGGAACAGCGCCTCGTATGACAGTGGCAGAAAATCTCTTTGGTAGCGAAGTTTCGTGGAGAAAAACGTGGTTTGATTCCGCGTCACTTGGCAAGCTATAAAGAAGAGTTTCAAACAGTTCTTGCTAAGATCGGCAATGGCTTGGAAAATCATATCGATACAGCAGTTGAGTTTCTATCAGGGGGCCAACGTCAGGCTTTGAGCTTGTTGATGGCGACACTAAAACGTCCAGAACTTTTGCTATTAGATGAACATACTGCAGCCTTGGATCCGAAAAAAACCAGTCAGGCCCTCATGACCTTGACGGATGAGTTTGTGAAACAAGATGCCCTCACGGCTCTTATGATCACCCACCATATGGAAGATGCTTTGAAATATGGAAATCGCTTGATTGTGATGAAAGATGGACATATCGTCCAAGATCTCAATCAAGAAGAAAAAGCCCAAATGGCCATCGCAGACTACTATGAATTGTTTGAGAAAGAATAAGATACAAAGGGCGTAGCGGATACAGCCAAAATAGGGAATACGACGCAGAATCTTCAGATTCTAGGAGGATTCATCTTTTGACACAATCCGCAGCCCGTGTTCATTTACTAAAATACAAAGGGCATAGCGGATACAGTCAAAATAGGGAGTAGGACCGAAGCGATATGATTTATGAACGCTTCTTCGTCCTACCCCACAAGGCTGATTAGAATTCTTCCGAGCTGATCAAGCGAGAGAAGAAGCCAATCAGCTACTGTGCCTTGTCTACATGCTAAGCTAGAGAGCTTGTTCTCTAGCTTTTCTCTTTCTAAAAACACAAGCTACTGTTTATAAATATACGTCGTCCCTTCAATGAATGCCTTATACAACAAAAAGAGCTTAGAAAGAGGTCAGAAGAAAACCGTATAAAAATAGGAACTAGTTTCAGATGGAAACGCTTGCAATCGCTAAGGGAGTTGAGTATAATATAATTAGAAAGATGAAGAAGGGATTGATACCAATGCCTTATCGAGTTAAAATTTAGGTTACTTCGTTTTAGGCCTGTTTTGCTGATAGCTGTTCATGCTCTTATCGTAAAAGAGCAGTTATGTCGTGTGTGTCGGATCGGTTGGACGGTCGGGCAAGCCTGCTTAGTTTGTCCGAGACATAAGAAAACGTGGAAATAGTAGGTAGAAGCTTTTTATAAAGGTTTTCAAACTTCAATGCGTCCAGTCGAAAGCTCATAAATTTAGATTTGGGATAGCAAAGAAAACCTCTGGTATTTTACACAAATACTATTAAATGAAATCAACATCATAAACATTGTTTTGTTAGCCAATAGGTTAATTGCACCAAGTCAGCGAAGCAGACCAGGCCTCTAGTCCCGTAAGACTGGAGGCCATTTTTTATAAAATACCCAGGAGGAGGTGAGAGTATGGGATTGTCGTATGCGCAAGAATATAGTTGTCGGGACCATTTTCGGCAAAGAGCTTTTGAGCGCTTTGGCGTAGATGATCAGCACTTGAATAAGTGGATCAACCAACACCTCTCCTCCCTCTCTCCTTATGATAGTAATGTGGTTCAACCAGCTAACACGGAAGCCTATGTAGCCAGTGATGGTGTCATCTTTGTCTGCGATATCAAAAGTCGGGAGTTCATCACTTGCTTTAAGGCGGTCAATTACCAAGAATCTAAGGAAGAAGAGGAAGCTTATACGGATATTCACGAAAACAATGTCGCTTCCTTCAAAAAAAGATGTAAACCACCTAGTCAATCGCTACCGACTCAAGGAAGCTAAAGAGCTGTTTGAAAACATTGGGGAGGACTTGGATGATTTTTATCGCCTGTCCCAAGCGGTCAAGAACGGCCAATTGAGCGAGCGAAATAGTAAGCGCCTAGAGGAATTGTTAGGCAAGTTTCATGTGATCAAGGCAGCCATGCGGATCATTGAAAATAAACGGGGAGATTACCATCTTTAGGGTCTTTTCCCCCTAAAAATAGGCGCCTAGAAGCCCTCTCATCTGAAATAGATGAGAGGACTTTTTGCTGTGGAAAGCTTTTTGAAAAAAAGAGAAAAAAAAATTGTATAATAGAGTGGATATGCAAGTATTTGCAAAGCTGTAATTCGACTTGGGCGACCAAGGACCGTAAGTATTAAAATAATCACACTAAAGGAGACAACAGTGAGTAGTATTAAATTAGTCACTCTTGGCGGTGTTCGAGAAAATGGGAAAAATCTCTACGTTGCCGAAGTGAACGATTCAATTTTTGTCTTGGATGCAGGTTTGAAGTATCCAGAAAATGAGCAACTTGGGGTGGATGTCGTTATCCCCAACATGGATTATCTATTTGAAAACAAGGACCGCATTGCGGGTGTTTTCTTGACCCACGGTCATGCGGATGCCATTGGGGCCTTGCCTTACCTTTTGGCGGAAGCGAAAGTCCCTGTATTCGGGACAGAATTGACCATTGAGTTGGCTAAACTCTTTGTGAAAAGCAATGACAGTGTGAAGAAATTCAATGACTTCCATGTTATTGATCAAAATTCTGAGATTGATTTTGGTGATGCCGTCGTCTCTTTCTTTCAAACAACCCACTCCATCCCTGAAAGTATCGGGATTGTGATTGGCACTCCTGAGGGCAATATCGTCTATACAGGAGACTTTAAATTTGACCAAACTGCTAGTGAGTCTTATGCGACGGACTTTGCTCGCCTAGCTGAGATTGGACGTGAGGGTGTGCTTGCCCTCCTGAGTGATTCGGCCAACGCAGATAGCAAGATGCAAGTTGCTAGTGAGCAAGAGGTGGGCGATGAAATCCTGGATACCATTGCGGACTGGGATGGTCGTGTCATCGTAGCGGCGGTAGCCAGCAACCTTTCTCGGATCCAGCAGGTCTTTGATGCTGCAGCTGAGACTGGCCGTCGGGTGGTCTTGACAGGGTTCGATGTGGAAAACATCGTCCGCACAGCTATTCGCTTGAACAAATTGTCTCTTGCCAACGAAAAACTCTTGATCAAGCCAAAAGAAATGAGCCGTTTCGAGGATCATGAATTGATCATTTTGGAAACAGGCCGGATGGGTGAGCCGATCAACGGCTTGCGCAAGATGTCGATTGGTCGTCACCGCTATGTGGAAATCAAAGATGGAGACTTGGTCTACATCGTTACAACGCCATCGATTGCCAAAGAAGCAGTGGTAGCTCGTGTAGAAAACATGGTCTACCAAGCAGGTGGAGTTGTCAAATTGATCACGTCTAGCTTGCGCGTGTCTGGTCACGGAAACGCACGGGACTTGCAGTTGATGATCAACCTTCTTCGTCCTAAATACCTCTTCCCGATCCAAGGGGAATACCGCGAATTGGATGCCCATGCGCGAGTAGCGATGGAAGTCGGTATCTTGCCTGAAAACATCTTTATTCCAAAACGCGGAACGGTAATGGAGTATGAAAAGGTGACTTCGTTCCTGCCGGTAGCGTCTCAGCAGGAGATGTCATGATCGATGGGAATGCCATTGGTGATGTGGGCAATATTGTCCTTCGTGACCGCAAGGTCTTGTCAGAAGACGGGATCTTTATCGTGGCGATCACCGTGAATCGCAAAGAGAAGAAAATTATTTCCAAAGCGCGCGTGCACACCCGTGGTTTTGTCTATGTCAAGAAGAGTCGGGATATTCTTCGTGAAAGTTGCGAATTGGTCAACCAAAGCGTTGAAGACTATTTGGCGCAAGACAGCTTTGACTGGGGTGAGTTAAAAGGTTTGGTACGCGACAACTTGTCTAAGTTCTTATTTGAACAAACCAAACGCCGTCCAGCCATCCTACCAGTCGTGATGGAAGTGAAATAATAGAAGAAATGGAAACGCTTGGCGGCCCGAGGCTTGCCGAGTGTTTTTAACAGTAGAAAGAGGAAATCAAATGGCAGTTATGCAGATTGAGTATTATTCAGAAGCCTTGAAGATGGAGTGGGGCGTGTCCGTCCTTTATCCTGATGCATCGCGCGTGGAAGATCCAGCGGATACGGATATTCCAGTCCTTTATCTCTTACACGGGATGAATGGCAACCACCACTCTTGGTTGAAGCGAACCAATGTGGAGCGCATTTTGCGCAATACCAATCTGATCGTGGTCCTACCTAATACCAATAATGGTTTTTACACAGATACCCAGTATGGTTACAACTACTACACAGCCATTGCGGAGGAATTGCCAGAGACTCTTTCTCGCTTCTTCCCTAATATGACCAAGAAACGGGAGAAGACCTTTATTGCTGGTCTATCCATGGGTGGCTATGGATCGATGCTCTTGGCTCTCAAGACCAATCGTTTCTCTCGTGCGGCTAGTTTTTCTGGAGCACTTAGTTTTCACGATAGAGACTTTGAAAACAATGACTTGGAACAACCAGCTTTTTGGAAGGGAATTTTGGAGAGATTGAGGATTGGACGTCCAGTCCCTATTCGCTAGAGACTGCTGCCAAGAAGTTTTCAGATAAGAAGACCAAACTCTGGATCTGGTGTGGGGAGCAGGATTTCCTTTATGAAGCCAATAATTTTGAAGTCAAGGAATTAGAAAAGTTAGGCTTGGATGTCACCTATACCCACAGCCCAGGTAAGCACGAATGGTTCTACTGGGAACGTGAGTTGGAGCACTTTTACAAACCCTACCAATCGACTTTGAATTAGAAGAAAGACTAAGTTAAGATACAAAGGGCGTAGCGGATACAGTCAAAAATAGGGAGTAGGACAGAAGCGATATCATTTATAAGCGCTTCTGTCCTACTCCCAACAAGACTGATTAGGTATTCTTCTGAGCTTAGAAAGCGACAGAAGAATCCAATCAGCTACTGTGTCTTGAATTAATTGCTATTTAGCTTGCGTTTTTGACACAATCAGCAGCCCGTGTTCGTTTAATAAGATACAAATAGATTGGATATAAGTCGGAGCATTTGTTCTGGCTTTTTTTATATATAGGAAGAAAAGCTAGAAAGGCCACTTATTCATTTCAGTCCTGCTTTCTTTGTGGTATAATAGGAACGATTGAAAAATGAGCTAGAAATAGCGAACAAGATAAGAGGAGAGAAATATGGCAAAAGATATTCGTGTGCGTTACGCACCAAGTCCAACAGGGCTTCTACACATCGGTAATGCTCGTACAGCATTGTTTAACTACTTGTATGCACGCCACCATGGTGGAACCTTTATCATCCGTATTGAAGATACTGACCGCAAGCGTCACGTTGAAGATGGTGAACGTTCACAGCTTGATAACTTGCGTTGGTTGGGAATTGATTGGGATGAAAGTCCTGAGACACATGAAAACTACCGCCAGTCTGAACGTTTGGAACTCTATCAAACATACATTGACCAACTCTTGGCGGAAGGAAAAGCCTACAAATCTGACGTCACTGAAGAAGAGTTAGCGGCTGAACGTGAACGTCAAGAAGCGGCAGGTGAAACTCCTCGCTATATTAACGAGTTCCTTGGTATGACTGAAGAAGAAAAAGCCGCCTACATCGCAGAACGTGAAGCAGCAGGGATTATCCCGACTGTTCGTTTGGCGGTTAATGAGTCAGGGATTTACAAGTGGCATGATATCGTTAAGGGAGATATCGAATTTGAAGGTGGCAATATCGGTGGTGATTGGGTTATCCAGAAGAAAGATGGTTACCCAACTTATAATTTTGCCGTTGTAGTGGACGATCACGATATGCAAATCTCTCACGTCATCCGTGGAGATGACCATATTGCCAACACTCCAAAACAACTCATGGTTTATGAAGCGCTTGGATGGGAAGCACCTGAGTTTGGTCACATGACACTTATCATCAATTCTGAAACTGGTAAGAAGTTGTCTAAACGTGACACTAACACCCTTCAATTTATCGAAGATTACCGTAAAAAGGTTACCTTCCAGAAGCAGTCTTTAACTTCATTGCTCTTCTTGGTTGGAATCCTGGCGGTGAAGACGAAATCTTTCTCTCGTGAAGAACTCATTAAACTTTTGATGAAAACCGCCTTAGCAAGTCTCCAGCAGCCTTCGATCAGAAGAAACTTGACTGGATGAGCAATGACTATATCAAGAATGCGGATCTTGCGACCATCTTTGAAATGGCCAAACCATTCCTTGAAGCAGCAGGTCGTTTGACAGATAAAGCTGAGAAATTAGTGGAACTCTACAAACCACAAATGAAATCAGTGGACGAAATCGTTCCATTGACAGACCTCTTCTTTGCAGACTTCCCAGAATTGACGGAAGCTGAGCAAGAAGTTATGGCTGGTGAAACAGTACCAACAGTACTTGAAGCCTTCAAAGCAAAACTTGAAGCCATGTCAGACGATGAGTTTGTGGCAGAAAATATCTTCCCACAAATCAAAGCGGTCCAAAAAGAAACTGGTATCAAAGGGAAGAACCTCTTCATGCCAATCCGTATCGCCGTTTCAGGTGAAATGCATGGTCCTGAATTGCCAGATACCATCTACTTGCTTGGACGTGAGAAATCCATCCAACACATTGAAAAAAATGTTGGAAGAAATCAGATAATTATCAGAAAAACCCCTATTAAAAGGGGTTTTTGTTTTAGCTCTAAAGTCGAAGTATTATAGGAGTTTATCAAAAAATGCCCCGGTTTGACAAAAAAGAACATGAAAACGGATTTCTTTATGTAAAGAAAAATTTTTAAAAAAAAATAAAAAAAATACTAATAATTGAGGATAATTGCTTTGAAATATTTCCAAAGTAGTCTATAATATAAAGGAAATAGAAAATGTATTAAGGAGACAGAAATGTTTTTAAGCGTTCGAACGGTGAGTTCCGTGAAACGGATCGTGTGACTCGTTTTAAATTGATCAAGTCAGGTAAGAACTGGTTGCGTGCAGCAACTTCTAACTTTGGTCTTTTGAAAGTTATCCGCGGTCAGGTCGAAGAAACTGTAGTAGCTGAAGTTCGTGAAGATGAAGTATCAGCAACAGAAATGACAAGCCGAGGCTTGCTCAAAGGGATCGTAGCAGCAGGGGCTGTTCTTGGTGCAGCTACAGTAGCGAATACTGCTAAAGCTGATGAAACTGGATCAGCTGTAGCAACTGCATCTGAACTTTCAAGTGAAGCTCTTGCAGTGCAAGGAAGTACTGTACTTGGTACAACTTCAACTACTGAATCAACTACTGAATCTACAACAGAATCAGCAAGTGCATCTACATCAGCAAGCACTTCAACATCTGTAAGTGTCTCTGTATCTGAGTCAGCTTCATTGAGCGAACAAGGATCTGCAGAACTTTCAGCAGCTCTTAGCGAATCAGCTGTAGCAACTGCATCTGAAGCAACTTCAGAAACAACTACAACTGTATCTAAATCTGAAGACAAGGTTGTCTTAGAACAAAATTCTTCAGAAGCAGCCTTGTTGAACAAGATTGCAGGGGACTACTCAGCTACTGTTTCAGCTCCAGAAAGAAAGCAGCACTTGATGCTGCCATCGCTAAAGTTCAAACAGAATTGACAGCAAGCAACAGCTTGATCAACGCGAATGCATCAGCTCAAGCTTATGCTGATCAACGCGAACGTTTGAGCAAGTCAGTAGATGACATGATGGCAACCTTGACTGCGGCAGGATTTACTGGTAACACAACAGTAAATGGTGCTCCAGCAGTTTATGCGCAATTGGATGCTATTGCTACATCAAGCACAAATCCATCTGGTGTTGCTGTAACTCCAGGAATGTCAGATCCAAACGGTGCGAGCCTTACAGATCGTACACAAGCGATCCCTTCAGGATACGCAGCTGACCCAACTTCAGGTCGTTTGACATTTGGTATTTGGAATCTTTCTTCATACAACCAACTTTACAACAAAAACTACTACATTACATTGTCTGTAGACAAGACAAATAGTGCATCAAATCCAAATGTATTTGTTCGTTTGGTTGATAAAACAACTGGTAGTGAAGTTGCGAATACAACATTGAGTAATGCTGTTGCCGCTAAAGAAATCAACCTTGGTGACCTTTCAAGTCAGAAATACTATCCATACCTTGTTTATAATGCTTCTACAGATGGAAATCCATCTAGTGTCGATATCATTATCAAGCACAATGAAGATTTGAATCCTAGTGGTTTTGATTACAAGACAGAGCAAGTCTATGACTACCTTACACCTGCTAACCAAGGTGAAAAGAAACCGAACGTTGAAATTGCTGTACCATCAACTAAGATGAATCAAACAACTCACTATAAAGTAGTTGATACAGCTTCATCGACTTATGATGCTTCTCGTTCAGATTCTGATGTAACAACTCAAAGCTACAAACCAACTGGTAATGAAACAGAACTTGCTTCATATACCCAAACAGGTATCCAAGGTCAAGATTATACTGCATCAAATCCTCGTGAATTTGTTGGTTATAAGTTGTACCAAGCAGCAGACGCTTCAACTATGTCTGGTGAATTAGGTAATACTGTAGGTACTAAATATGCCGAACTCAAGGGTGGTCGTCAACATTACTACGCAAAACGGATTCGTGAAGTAGTTGCCAACGATGGTTCAACAGTTACTAAGATTTATGTATTGGATCCATCTGCTGTTTCTACTTATAATGAATCAGTAATGGCAAATAACACTGATACAACAGGATATACACTTGTTTACACAACTCAGTGATTAAACCAAGTGACAAGTATATTCCTGCAGCAACAAACATGGATGCTGATAAACGTCTCGTTTCAAGCAAGAACGGTGACTACCAATTGTCTGTTTCTCCATGGCACAATCCAGAAAAACCAAATGAAGGTTTAGTATATATCACAGGTTGGTATACAGCTGGTCATCACGGCGACGTAAATTATATGTTTACTGATGAACCTAAGGGTACAGCTAATGTTGTTGAAGGTGGTAACTCGCAAAATGTTATCGGTGGACGTACGAAATATGGTATCGATAAAGCAACAGGTAAGATTGTCACTGATTCTTTAGGTAATCCAGTGAAATCTACTGGTGGATTTGGTAACCAATACTCAATTCAGATGCAAATGAAAAACCATCTGGTGATACGGTTCACTACTACCGTAAGTGGGATAATTCTGAGTCAGCTTCACACTCACAATCGCAATCTAACTCACAATCACTATCAGAATCAGAAATTGTGTCTAACTCACAATCTGTTTCACAATCACAATCAACATCTGAAAAGACTTCTAAATCAATTTCTGAATCTGCATCAGCATCGTTGAGCGAATCTACACGTGAATCAGCTTCAACATCAGCAAGTCAATCAGTATCATTGAGCACATCGGCTTCAACAAGTGCATCAACGTCAGCAAGTCAATCAGCATCGTTGAGCACATCGGCTTCAACAAGTGCATCAACATCAGCAAGCCAATCAGCATCATTGAGCACATCGGCTTCAACAAGTGCATCAACGTCAGCAAGTCAATCAGCATCATTGAGCACATCGGCTTCAACAAGTGCATCAACGTCAGCAAGTCAATCAGCATCGTTGAGCACATCGGCTTCAACAAGTGCATCAACATCAGCAAGCCAATCAGCATCATTGAGTACTTCAGCTTCAGTAAGTGCATCTACAACTCAAAGCAACTCTGAATCAAATACTGAATCAGCGTCACAATCTATTTCAGAATCACGTTCTGAGTCAGCATCAATTTCATTGTCTGAATCAGTATCATTGTCTGAATCATTGTCTGAATCAGCTTCAACTTCAGCGTCTGAATCAGCTTCAACATCAGCAAGCCAATCAGCATCATTGAGTGCATCGGCTTCAACAAGTGCATCAACATCAGCAAGTCAATCAGCATCATTGAGTACATCGGCTTCAACAAGTGCATCAACGTCAGCAAGCCAATCAGCATCATTGAGTACATCGGCTTCAACAAGTGTATCAACATCAGCAAGCCAATCAGCATCATTGAGCACATCGGCTTCAGTAAGTGCATCAACATCAGCAAGCCAATCAGCATCATTGAGCACATCGGCTTCAGTAAGTGCATCAACATCAGCAAGTCAATCAGCATCATTGAGCACTTCAGCATCTGCATCTGAGTCAGCTTCACAATCTATTTCAGAATCACAATCTGAGTCAGCATCAGTATCATTGAGCGAATCAGTATCAGTATCTGAATCATTGTCTGAATCAGCTTCAACATCAGCATCTGAATCAGCTTCAACATCACTAAGCCAATCAGCATCATTGAGCGAATCAGCGTCTGCATCTGAGTCAGCTTCACAATCTATTTCAGAATCACAATCTGAGTCAGCATCAGTATCATTGAGCGAATCAGTATCAGTATCTGAATCATTGTCTGAATCAGCATCAACGTCAGCGTCTGAATCAGCATCAACGTCAGCAAGCCAATCAGCATCATTGAGACATCGGCTTCAACAAGTGCATCAACATCAGCAAGTCAATCAGCATCATTGAGTACATCGGCTTCAACAAGCGCATCAACGTCAGCAAGCCAATCAGCATCATTGAGTACATCGGCTTCAACAAGTGCATCAACATCAGCAAGCCAATCAGCATCATTGAGCACATCAGCATCTGAATCAGCTTCAACATCAGCAAGCCAATCAGCATCATTGAGTACATCAGCATCTGAATCAGCTTCAACATCAGCAAGCCAATCAGCATCATTGAGTACATCAGCATCTGAATCAGCTTCAACGTCAGCAAGCCAATCAGCATCATTGAGTACATCAGCATCTGAATCAGCTTCAATATCAGTAAGTCAATCAGTATCTGCGTCTGAATCAACTTCAACATCAGTAAGCCAATCAGTATCAGCATCTGAATCAGCTTCAACATCAGTAAGTCAATCAGTATCTGCGTCTGAATCAACTTCAACATCAGTAAGTCAATCAGTATCAGCATCTGAATCAACTTCAACATCAGTAAGTCAATCAGTATCAGCATCTGAATCAACTTCAACATCAGTAAGTCAATCAGTATCAGCATCTGAATCAACTTCAACATCAGTAAGTCAATCAGTGTCTGCATCTGAATCAACTTCAACATCAGTAAGTCAATCAGTGTCTGCATCTGAATCAACTTCAACATCAGTAAGTCAATCAGTATCTGCGTCTGAATCAACTTCAACATCAGTAAGTACTTCAGTTTCAGTTAGCCAATCACAATCAGGATCAACATCTGGTAGCGGTTCATACTCTAACTCAATGAGCCAATCAGGATCAACATCTGCTAGTGGTTCATACTCTAACTCAATGAGTCAATCAGGATCTACTTCTGCTAGTGGTTCATACTCTAACTCAATGAGTCAATCAGCTTCTGGTTCAGAGTCATTGTCTACATCAGAATCAGCAAATGGATCACAAAAACACAGCGAATCTGTAGCACTTCCAAATACTGGTGAAACAACATCTGTAACATCAGCTCTTCTTGGAGCGGTTGCAGGACTTGCTGGAGCGGCTGTTCTTGGTCGTCGCAAAAAAGAAGATGAAAAATAATCTTCTATCCTAATTTGATTCGATCATTTCAGGTATGTGGTCAATGAAAAAGGATCCAAAAAGAGAACCTCGGGTTCTCTTTTTGTGTATTGTTTTCGTATCAGAAAATGGTCTTAATTAGTTACATTAGGGAAAAAATAATGTATAATAACTTGATATCTAAAATTTAAGGAGCGGACATGTTTTTAAACGTTCGAAGGGTGATTTTCGCGAAACGGAGCGAATCACACGTTATAAATTAATCAAATCAGGAAAGAATTGGGTACGGGCATCTGTTTCTCGGTTAGGTCTATTTCGTGTCATGCGAGGTGGTGTAGATGAAAAGATCGTGGTTCAATACGAAGCCTCATCACACTCGATGCCTGCAGATCTGGTCAAAGGGCTGGTTGTGCTAGGAGCTCTGGCTGGGGCGACCACGGTTGCCAATCCAGTATTTGCTGAGGAAAATGAGATGAATGCGACTGTTGGGTCTGAAATCAGCCCATCGACTGGTGTAGCGGGTTCGGATAGTCTTGTTTTGGGGACGACGTCTACCACAGACTCTGTGTCAGCGAGTCAGTCTGCTAGCGAATCTGAATCACTCTCGAAGTCAGGCAGTCAGTTGCTTTCAGAAAGCAGTTCACTTTCTCAGTCGGTTTCTTTGAGTGAATCTCATGTTGTTAGTCATTCAGCGAGTCAGGCCCATCAGAAACTGCTAGTAGCACTCTCTCAGAGAATAACGCTATTCATGTAGCTACTTCTGAAACGAGTGAGAAAGTAGCAGAGGCACAAAACACTCGCTCAGAAGATCAGGTGAAGCGTCTGCAAGTTTTGGCTTTGGATTTATACACCTATCGTGCGCAGGCTTTGGAAATTCCTGGGACAGAATCTGCTATTGAAAGTGGAGATCTGGCTTTAGAAGCAATTCGTACTGGTTTGTCCAATCCAGCAATTCAAATCGATGCTGTAGAAAGTCAAGCCAAGAGTGCTCGGAATCGCTTGGTCAATGCGGTGCTTCGTGCGACATCTGGTCAACAGGATCCGCGTAACGGGAATCGTATAGATGCTGATACCAGTCTCCGTGCGCCTCAGTATAATTTAGGTCTGGCTAACAATGCCTTGATTTCTGTGTATAACTCTGATTACATTAATCAGGCTTATAATGTTGTTGAAACCATTCCTACACGAAATAGTATTAAAAGCATTGGCTACGCCTCTGGTAGTGATCGTGTGAATGGTATCAACGTGCCTCAGACCACTGCATTGAAAAATAGTGCAGTCGCCTTTAATATTGTGGGGACTGTTGGGCAGACAGAGGTCGTAACACCTGGGAAAATTTATAATGTTTCTTTTGTAGTGACTAATACGGCTAGGCAGTCAGTGACACGAACGCTTCGTATTCAGGTTTTGCCACAAAATGATGGCATTCGAAACCCGATTACGGCGGTGACGACAGCGACTTTTGTCAATGATACTACTAACTTGGCTCAGGCTGAAAAAGATAAGGTTTGGGAAGCGTTTAAGACTGATAACCCAAATATTGCCACTTCAAAGGATTTTAAATCTTATTCGGTTTCATCATCTGGTGTGGTGACCATTACTTATAAAGATAACACCACAAACGATGTGACGGCTCCAGTGAAGCGACTAGCAGCACCAACGGTTGAAACGAGATTATTGGACAAGGCTTACACGCAGACACCTGTAACGGTGACAGGAGCTGAACCAGGTTCTACGGTCGTTCTATACAATAATGACGACGAAGTGGGAACAGCAGTGGCAGATGCTTCGGGTCAAGCGATTGTGACGCCGACAGTTAAGTTACAAACAGGTGGTGTAACAGCCAAAGCTCGCATTATGTATGGTGATTTTGCGGTGTATTCCGATGCCAGTAATTCCGTGGCTGTAACGGACGGAACGCGTCCTGAAGTGACGGCCAAGTTGACTGTCGATGGTGTGGAACCTAAGTCAACGCCTCTCGAAGGTGGTGGGAAAAACTATACCCTCTATGCTGGTGATGATGCTGTTGTGACCTTTACAGCAACAGATGACAGTGGCAAGTTTAAAGAAATGAAAGTCGTTGCACGAGCGGATCTGAACGACAATGCTTTGAACGGGAATTTCTTTGGTGGCAGCCAGTATGGAACAGGTGATATTGCTCCTATCACGGGAGATATTACGGCTACCAGTGCGAACCCTGCAACCATCACAACGACCATTCATCTGAAGGATGACCTTTACCATACCTACCGGAATACATGGCAACGCAACGTCGCGGCTATTGACAATGCGTCCAATATGAACCGTCCAAATGGTTTGGGTGAAATTCGAATTACTCAGGGCGTCTCGCTGATCGTACGCCAGGTGTGGCGCCGACAAGCACTATTCAGGTGACGAGTCTAACTGCATTGACAGATACAGATAAGAGCAAGGTGATTGCTGCTGTATCGGCAGTCAACCCAGAGGTAGCTAACCGGATTAAGTCCTATACGGTTAATAGTGATGGTACAGTCACCATTACTTATAAAGATAGTACGACCAATGTCGTAGCGGTGAAACTGTCAGATAGTGATCACAGTCAGTCGGTTTCAACTAGTCAGAGTGCGTCTACGAAGACTTCGCAATCGATCAGTCAGTCTTTAAGTGCGAAGCAATCGCAGAGCGTATCGGCTCAGCAGAGCGTTTCATTGAGTCAGTCACTGAGCTCGGTTCGCTCGCAAAGTTTGTCGGCTTCACTAAGCCAATCAGCGTCGGCAAGTATCTCTGCTCAAGCAAGTCTATCTCGCAGTCAATCGTTGAGCAAGGAGGTTTCTCAATCTCAATCCGCTTCAACGAGTCAATCTGTATCGACAAGAAAATCTGAATCTGTGAAAGTTTCGGAATCAGCATCCGCAAGTGTCAGTGCCTTGCAGTCTGCTTCGGTATCAGCAAGTGTATCCAAAGTGGTTAGCCAGTCTGTCTCAAGTTCGACATCCGCTTTAACGAGCGCCTCTGTTTCAGTGAGTCAGTCAGTATCAGCATCGCTTTCACAGTCGGTATCAGAGTCACTAAGTCAATCGACTCGCGAGTCGGCTTCAAAATCAGTGAGTCAATCGCAGTCTGAGTCTGCATCAGTATCTTTGAGTGAGTCCGCTAGAAAATCAGCATCGTTGAGCACTTCCGTATTAGAGAGTCAATCAGCCTCAACTTCGGTGTCGGTTTCAACATCTGAGTCGGTGTCGACTTCCGAATCAGTATCTGCATCTGAGTCAGTATCGACTTCCGAGTCAGTATCTGCATCTGAGTCAGTCTCAACATCTGAATCAGTGTCAACATCTGAATCAGTTTCAACGTCCGAATCAGTGTCAGCGTCTGAGTCTGAGTCGGTATCAGCGTCTGAGTCGGTATCAACATCCGAATCTGCATCTACATCCGAATCAGTATCAACATCCAAATCAGTCTCTACGTCTGAATCATTGTCAGCGTCTGAATCAGTTTCAACGTCCGAATCAGCATCTGCTTCTGAATCACTCTCGACATCCGAGTCAGTATCAGCGTCGAATCAGTATCTACATCAGAATCGGTTTCAACCTCTGAGTCAGTTTCAACCTCAGAATCAGTATCGACTTCAGAGTCTGAATCAACATCTGAGTCTGTATCAACATCTGAGTCTGTATCGACATCCGAGTCGGTTTCAACGTCCGAATCAGTCTCGGCGTCAGAGTCAGTTTCAACGTCTGAATCAGTGTCGACATCAGAATCGGTTTCTGTATCTGAATCAGTGTCTACTTTCGGAATCAGCCTCTGCATCAGAGTCAGTTTCAGCGTCAGAATCAATCTCGAAATCTGAGTCAGTGTCTATTTCTGAATCAGTCTCGACGTCAGAGTCAGTTTCAACATCTGAATTAGTATCAACATCCGAGTCAGTTTCAGCGTCGGAATCTGTATCAACGTCGGAATCTGTATCAGCATCGGAGTCAGCATCAGCTTCTGAATCGGTCTCAGCGTCCGAGTCAGCATCTACATCAGAATCGGCCTCAACATCAGAGTCAGTCTCAGCGTCTGAGTCAGTATCTACGTCAGAATCGGCATCAGAATCAGCCTCAGCGTCAGAATCAGTATCGACATCTGAGTCAGTTTCAGTCTCTGAATCGGTATCGACGTCAGAATCGGTTTCTGTATCAGAATCAGTGTCTACTTCTGAATCTGTTTCGACTTCCGAATCATTGTCAACATCAGAATCAGTTTCGACATCAGAGTCTGAATCAACATCCGAATCAGTGTCAACGTCTGAGTCAGCCTCTGCTTCTGAATCAGTTTCAACGTCTGAGTCGGTATCAGCGTCTGAATCAGTTTCAACGTCCGAGTCAGTGTCAGCGTCTGAATCAGTGTCAACGTCTGAATCAGTGTCGACATCCGAGTCATTGTCCGCGTCAGAGTCAGTCTCAACATCTGAGTCAGCGTCTGAATCAGTGTCAGCATCTGATTCAGTATCAACGTCCGAATCAGTCTCGACTTCTGAATCGGCATCTACATCAGAATCAGTTTCTGCATCTGAGTCAGCGTCAACGTCTGAATCAGTATCAACCTCTGAATCGGTGTCTACGTCCGAGTCAGTTTCAACATCCGAGTCAGCGTCAACTTCAGAATTAGTATCGACCTCTGAGTCAGTTTCAACGTCTGAATCAGTATCAACCTCTGAATCGGTGTCTACGTCCGAGTCAGTCTCAACATCTGAGTCAGCATCTACATCAGAATCTGTATCAACGTCCGAGTCAGTTTCAACATCCGAATCAGTGTCAACATCCGAGTCGGTATCGACATCAGAATCGGCATCAACATCCGAATCAGCTTCTGCGTCTGAGTCAGTTTCAACATCCGAATCTGCATCTGCTTCTGAATCACTCTCGATATCAGAGTCAGCATCTACATCAGAATCAGTCTCAACCTCTGAATCTGTATCAACATCCGAATCAGTTTCTACCTCTGAGTCAGTATCTACGTCTGAATCAATCTCGACCTCTGAATCATTGTCAGCATCAACATCTGAGTCGGTCTCAACCTCTGAATCAGTATCGACATCCGAGTCATTGTCCGCGTCCGAGTCAGTTTCAACTTCTGAATCGGTGTCAACATCAGAATCATTCTCAGTCTCTGAATCAGCCTCTGCGTCCGAGTCAGCGTCAACATCCGAATCAGTGTCTACGTCTGAATCGGTGTCAACATCAGAATCAGTTTCTGCATCAGAATCAGTATCAACATCCGAATCAATTTCAGCCTCTGAATCAGTTTCAACGTCAGAATCAGTGTCAACCTCAGAATCGGCATCTGTATCCGAATCGGTTTCTACGTCAGAATCGGCATCTGTATCGAATCGGTTTCTACGTCAGAATCAGCGTCAACATCAGAATCAGCGTCAATATCAGAATCGGTTTCGGCGTCCGAGTCAGCGTCAACATCTGAATCAGTGTCAACGTCAGAATCAGTATCTGTGTCCGAATCAGCTTCAACCTCAGTAAGCCAATCAGGGTCAGCATCTGAATCAGCTTCAACCTCAGTAAGCCAATCAGTGTCAGCATCTGAATCAGCTTCAACCTCAGTAAGCCAATCAGTGTCAGCATCTGAATCAGCTTCAACCTCAGTAAGTAAATCGGTTTCTACGTCTGAATCGGTGTCTACATCCGAATCAGTATCAGCGTCTGATTCAGAATCAGCGTCCGAATCAGTATCGACATCTGAGTCAGTGTCAACGTCCGAATCAGTATCGACATCTGAGTCAGTGTCAACGTCCGAATCGGTTTCTGTATCTGAATCAGCGTCCACCTCAGAATCAGTTTCTGCATCCGAGTCAGCGTCTGAGTCAGAATCTGCGTCCGAATCAGTATCGACATCTGAGTCAGTGTCAACGTCCGAATCGGTTTCTGTATCTGAATCAGTGTCCACCTCAGAATCAGTTTCTGCATCCGAGTCAGCGTCTGAATCGGCATCTGCATCCGAATCAGTGTCTACTTCTGAATCGGCATCAACATCGGAATCAGTCTCAACGTCCGAATCCGTATCAACATCTGAGTCAGCATCAACATCTGAGTCAGCATCGACCTCTGAATCGGTATCAACGTCCGAGTCAGCGTCAACATCTGAATCGGTGTCAACATCCGAATCAGTCTCAACCTCTGAGTCGGTCTCAGCATCCGAATCAGTCTCAACCTCTGAGTCGGTCTCAGCATCCGAATCAGTTTCAACGTCGATTCTTCATCGACGTCTGAATCAGTTTCAACGTCCGGAATCAGTGTCAGCGTCTGAGTCAGTTTCAGCATCTGAATCGGTATCTACTTCAGAATCAGTTTCAACGTCTGAATCAGTATCAGCCTCAGAATCAGTATCTACATCAGAATCAGTATCTACATCTGAATCAGTTTCAACGTCTGAATCAGTTTCAACGTCTGAATCAGTTTCAACGTCTGAATCAGTATCTACATCTGAATCAGTGTCAACATCCGAATCAGTCTCAGCGTCTGAATCGGTCTCGACGTCAGAGTCAGTCTCGACGTCAGAGTCAGTCTCAACGTCTGAATCAGTTTCAACGTCTGAATCGGTCTCAACCTCTGAGTCAGTTTCTACCTCTGAGTCAGTGTCTGCATCAGAATCGGCATCTACTTCAGTTTTAGTTTCGACATCAGAGTCGGCGTCTACGTCCGAATCAGCATCTGCATCTGAGTCAGTGTCAACTTCTGAATCAGTATCAACGTCTGAATCAGTCTCAACATCTGAATCGGTATCAACCTCCGAGTCAGTATCAGCCTCTGAATCGGTATCTACTTCAGAATCAGTTTCAACGTCCGAATCAGCGTCAGCCTCTGAATTAGCATCAACGTCTGAATCAATCTCGACATCAGAATCATTGTCAGCATCGTTGAGCACTTCAGTATCAGAAAGTCAGTTAGTCTCTGAATCATTGTCAGCCTCTGAGTCGGTTTCAACATTAGAATCAACTTCAGCGTCTGAGTCGGTTTCAGCCTCTGAATCTGTCTCTACTTCTGAATTAGCATCAGCCTCTGAGTCATTGTCAGCATCGTTGAGCAGTTCAGTATCAGAAAGCCAGTCAGTCTCTACTTCGGTTTCAGTTTCGACATCAGTATCTGCATCTGAGTCAGCATCATTGAGTACCTCTGCCCCTTAATCAACTTCAACATCAGTAAGTACTTCAGTTTCAGTGAGTCAATCACAATCAGGATCAACATCTGGTAGCGGTTCATACTCTAACTCAATGAGCCAATCAATTTCTCATTCAGAGTCATTGTCTGCATCCGAATCAGCACGTGGATCACAAAAACACAGCCAGTCTGTGGTGCTTCCAAATACTGGCGAAACAGGATCTGTAACATCAGCTCTTCTCGGGCTAGTTACAGGGTTAGCTGGAATTGCTGGACTTACCCGACGTAAAAAAGAAGGGGAACTGATCTAGTAGGAAATATCATTTTTTTTCGAGTGAATCTCATAGGAGATTCACTTTTTTACTAGTAGAATGAATTATTTTTTATGTGTTACAAAAAATTTGAAAATTAAACGATAATATATAAGTTTTTTGTAGCAAATTACTTGAATCTACGTAGTATTGCTGTATAATGAATAATGACTACAATGTAAGGGGAATATCATGCAATTTAAGCGTTCAAAAGGAAACTTTCGTGAAACAGATCGTGTCGTACGCTTCAAATTAATTAAATCAGGAAAAAATTGGCTTCGAGCATCAACAGCTGCTCTAGGCCTCTTTCGCGTGGTGCGTGGGCAAGTGGAGGAGACCATCATTGCCAACGTGCAGCAAGATCAAATAGAAAGTCAATAAGCATAACCAAGCCTTCTTAAAAGGTTTGATTACGGTAGGGACTGTTTTTGGTGGTGCTGTGCTTGCTACGACTGCTAAGGCGGAGGATGTAACATCACTTGCACCAACGGTTTCCGAGACAAAAGAGGAAACCTTGGCAGAAGTGGATAGTGTGGTCTTAGCGAAAACTTCAAGTCAGCCTTCAAAATCCATCTCTGTTTCAGAATCAACTAGTTTTTCTACATCTGAGAGTGCGTCTGCTTCGATCAGTGAATCCACCTCTTTGTCCTTAAGCGAAGTTGGATCAACTGCATTATCAACGGCACTTAGCGAGTCTGCTCAAGCTTTAGAGTCAGAGGTGGTTGTTGAGGAGCCGACTAGTTTAGAAGAAGCCACTGTTTTGGAGCAAAATACCTCTGAAGCTGAATTGCTTCAAGAAATTGCAGGGAATTACGCATCTAAAATGACGGACACCGATCGTCGAGCAGTGGTCCAAGCGGTCATTAATAAAGTGCAGGCTGAAGTGACTGCAAGCAATAATTTGATCCACACCAATGCCAGTGCTCAAGCTTATGCTGACCAGCGCGATCGTTTGGAGAAAGCTGTCGATGAGATGATGACGACCTTGACAGCTGCAGGTTTTGTGGGAAATACAAATGTAGATGGAAAACCTGCGATTTCTGCTCAATTAGCACCTCTAGCTGAAGAAACATACTTGGCTGATGATGTATTGGATATGACCCCAAACCCAGAAGATCCCAATGGTGCGAGTGTAGAAGATCCTACACTGGACACACCAGGATATGCTAAGGATCCTCATCTAGATAAAGATCTCTTAAGATTTTCGCCTGAAGAGTTGAAAAATTTTTTAGGTGAACCCTACACCAATCGTTATACATTTGGTATTTGGGACTTTGTGAATAAACAAGGAGAGTCACTTGGTTACTATGCGACCATGTCGATTGATATCAGTGAGATAGATCCGGAAAAGCATAAGGCAATGGATGTCTATTTCCGCATTGTCCGAAAATCAGATGGGGCTGAAATTTTTTCACAAACTGTATCTCCAGAAGGATATGGCCAAGATATTCAATTACCAAAAGAAGTACTAATTGGTCAGGCTCCCCTTGGGAACAAGGTTTTTAATTCGGAACCTTCTACAGGTAATGGGACCTTTGGAATGCTAACGAATTTTATTCCGGAACAGGCTTTCTTATTCCGGAGTATTTATGATGTCATGACGCCTGAGAATCAAGGGCAGTTGATTAGGACGTATCCTAGTATCAAAATTCCATCTATGATGGGACAACAATCGACCTTCTATAGAAGTGGACCCGAATGGTAGATGGTTCAATGGGCAATATGAACCAACGGGAAAGAAAGATCCTTACTAGAGTATAGAATCTACGGATTGGAAGGCCAGCATTATACAGCTTCTAATCACGCGAATTTCCTGGTTATGTACAGGTCCCAGCGCATACCGTATTCCCGAATCGTAAAAGTGGGGTGTTCGATAATAGCAAGAATGGGAAATCAAGAGTTGAACTATTAGGGGATGCGCGTGAGCATTTCATTAAAAGTGAAGTTGTCACCCTTAATCAAAATGGTGATTATTCTCTTCGCTACTATGTTTTAGATCCTTCTAAAATCCATGATGTTAGTAGTGGTGATGTAGGAAATGCTAAGGTAACCGATGTATATACACTTGTTTATGAAAAAGAATTTAAACAAGATAGTACGGATAACCTTTCAGATTTAGGTGGAACTCGTAAAGTTGAAAGTAAAAACAAGGATTATTTCTGAATGTTACACCAAAACGAATAGATTACCAACATTTTGAGTTGGATATTACAGGTTGGTTCTCTAGTAAGGAGACAGTTACATACACTGATGAGAAAACAGGAATAGAATATACTGTTCCAAAACCATTCACGGAACTTCCAAAATCGGCCTACCTCGATAAAAAAAATACGACCATGGTCGTTGGAGAAGATGCAACACCTCAAAGGAGCAGATGGTTTTCCAACTTCAAACAAACGATCAAAAAAAATAGTAGATTCATACCCCTTAACGAGTGTAAATTATTACTATCGGAAGATGACACCGTCAGAATCTGCTTCACAATCTCAAAACTTCTCGATTTCAACTTCAGAGTCACTAGTTTCAGAATCCATTTCATCTTCTCAATCTGTTTCGGTCAGTGAGTCCGTTTCCTTGTCACAAGCATCTAGCTCCGCCAGTCAATCAGATTCACAGGTTTCAACCTCGATTTCCTTGTCACAATCTGTCTCGACAAGTGAATCCAACTCGTTGGTTCAGGAATCGGTTTCCGCCAGTCAATCAGAATCCTTGGTTCAAGAATCCGTTTCCGCAAGTCAGTCAAACTCGTTGGTTCAGGAATCTGTATCAGCGAGTCAATCAGACTCACTGTCTAAAGTTGCTTCTGAATTAGCATCTAAGAGTGAGTCTGAAAAAGCCTCGAAATCTGTTTCGTTGAGTCAGTCGGTATCCTTATCTAATTTAGTATCTAGATCAATTTCTGTGTCTCAATCGCAGTCAACATCGGCGGTTGGATCGGAGGAAGTGGTTTCTCAACTGATTTCCTTGTCACAATCTATTTCGATGAGCAAAAAGCTGTCAGAATCCGTTTCGTTGAGTCAGTCAGAGTCTTTGCTTCAGGAATCCTTATCGGCAAGCCAGTCAGATTCCTTGATTCAGGCATCTGTATCGTCTAGCCAATCAGAATCCCTGGTTCAAGCGTCAGTTTCTGCAAGCCAATCCGACTCGTTGGTTCAAACATCGGTATCGGCCAGTCAGTCTGAATCGTTGGTTCAGGAATCGGTTTCCGCAAGTCAGTCAAGTCCTTGATTAAAGAATCTGTATCAGCCAGTCAATCAGACTCGCTGGTTCAGGCATCTGTATCGGCCAGCCAGTCCGAGTCCTTGATTAAAGAATCTGTATCCGCCAGTCAATCAGATTCGCTGGTCCAAGAGTCGGTATCATCCAGTCAATCAGACTCACAATCAAAAGCAGCATCAGCATCTAAGAGTGAGTCTGAAAAAAGCCTCTAAATCTGTTTCGTTGAGTCAGTCGGTATCCTTATCTAATTTAGCATCTAGATCAATTTCTGTGTCTCAATCGCAGTCGACATCAGCTGTTGGATCGGAGGAGTGGTTTCTCAACTGATTTCCTTGTCACAATCTATTTCGATGAGCAAAAAGCTGTCAGAATCCGTTTCGTTGAGTCAGTCAGATTCCTTGCTTCAGGAATCCGTATCTGCTAGCCAATCAGAGTCGTTGGTTCAGGAATCTGTATCGGCCAGTCAGTCAGAGTCGTTGGTTCAAGAATCCGTTTCTGCGAGCCAGTCTGATTCGCAGGTACAAGAGTCAGTCTCAGCGAGTCAGTCCGATTCCTTGATACAAGAATCAGTTTCCGCGAGTCAGTCTGATTCCTTGGTTCAGGAATCTGTATCGTCTAGCCAATCAGAGTCTTTGGTAAAAGCCACAGTTTCAGCAAGTCAGTCTGAGTCATTGGTACAAGAATCAGTTTCAGCAAGTCAGTCTGAGTCATTGGTACAAGAATCAGTTTCAGCAAGTCAGTCTGAGTCATTGGTACAAGAATCAGTTTCAGCAAGTCAGTCTGAGTCGTTGGTACAAGCGTCAGTTTCAGCGAGCCAATCAGACTCGCAGGTACAAGCCTTGGTTTCAGTGAGTCAATCAGAGTCGTTAGTACAAGAATCAGTTTCCGCCAGTCGATCAGACTCCTTGGCTCAGACATCTGTATCGTCTAGCCAATCAGAGTCTTTGGTTCAAGCATCAGTTTCAGCGAGCCAATCAGAATCGTTAGTACAAGAATCGGTTTCAGTGAGTCAATCACAATCTACTTCTGATGTCGAATCTAAGTCTCAAAATACAGAATCTATGTCCTTTTCTCGTTCTGATTCAATGAGTCAGTCGGAATCGCAAGTATCGACTGATTTGCAATCAACATCATGGAGTCAGTCAGAATCACAAGTTCAAGCTTCGATCTTTGCAAGTCAATCAGAGTCGTTGGTTCAGGAATCTGTATCTGCCAGTCAATCAAAGTCGTTGGTTCAAGCATCGACTTCAGCGAGCCAATCTGAGTCACAAGTTCAAGCATCAGTCTCCGCAAGCCAGTCTGAATCGTTGATACAAGCTTCGATCTCTAATAGCTACTCAGAGTCGTTGGTCCAAGCTTCGGTTTCCGCGAGTCAATCAGATTCATTAGTTCAAGCTTCTGCTTCGACAAGCGAATCGGCTTCAACTTCTCATGTCGTAGCTGCATCGCAGGTTTCAGAGTCTGGATCGTTCTCTCGATCCGTTTCTGAGAAGTCTATCTGCTTCACAATGGACATCCCATTCAGGATCTCTAGCGTCGGCCTCGCTATCGAAGTCTGACTCCTATAGCCAATCAGCTTCACTCCTTTCAACAAGCGAATCGGCTTCAACGTCCATGCCAGTATCTGAATTTCCTTTGACGAGTGTTTCAGATTCTATAAGCGCATCATCGACAGAGAGTCAATCCTTATCGCAGGAAATTTCTGAATGGATTAGTGTGTCTTATGCGTCAAGTTTTCTGCTGTGACAAGTTCTTCGGAGTCTGTCGTGTCTTCGTTTGGCACCTCTTACTCAGAATCTCCATCAGACACAAGCTCACTAAGTGCGACGCGTTCTTCAGAACCTGCTCTTCCAGAGACAGGTGCCCATCCTTCATCTAATATTCTTGCTACAGGAGCTTCCATTCTTCTGTCTGGATTAGCCCTTTTAGGAATTCGGAAAAAGGATGGCAAATAAAACCTTAAAGACCGGAATGAACTGGTCTTTTATTGATCTAGAATGTCTAAGAAGTTGGGAAATATGTTATAATGGACAAGGAAGTTTTGAGTAAAGTGATATAAGAAGGATACCTGTGAGAAATGTATCTGTCTATATGCAATTACAATATAGGATCAATAATAAGAGTTTGAGGAAAAAATGAAAATCCATTTCACAAATTTATTTGGGCAATCTTCGCAAAAAGTGTTGCTTTAATGGCGCAAAATGATATTATGAATGTGGTTCGTGAACTCGGGGTTAATGAACTTGGGATCTACTTTTATGATCAAACTAATGAACCGGCTGGTGAGTTGAATTCACGGATGGACGGTATTTTAGCTGGTGTAGCTTTTTGGAGATATCGTCTTCGTTCAATCACCCTCTTGGAACGGAATTGAGTGGGATAATCGTTTGGTGGATAAGTTAAAACTCCTTCAAACCAAGCTGGTCATGTTTATCCATGATGTCCCGCCGCTCATGTTTGAAAGTAATTATTATCTCATGCCTGCTTATATTGAGATGTATAATAAAAAGCGACCTTGTTGTTGTCCCATCAGAACAGATGTACCATCGTCTAGTATCAGAAGGGCTTACAGTAAAAAAATATGTGGTCCAAAAGTTGTGGGATTTGACCCACAGTTTGGATCTCTACACTCCACAATTTGAGAAAAAGTTGATCTTCTCAGGAAATCCTTCGCGTTTCCCTCATATCATCGATTGGAAATATGATACCCCCCTTCATGTCTATACCGAACCAGTTGAAGGAGTCGATTATTCTAAGGTCCATATCGAAGGCTGGCGGACCAAGCAAGAGTTGCTTCTCGAACTTTCCAAGGGTGGTTTTGGACTTGTCTGGGGAAATTCAGAGAATCCTGAGGATGAGCGGGATTACTACAAAGAAAATATTTCCTACAAACTATCAACCTATCTTTCTGCTGGTCTTCCAGTAGTGGTACCAGATTATTTGTCAAATGCAGACTATATTCGAGAAAAAGGGATCGGATTTGTAGCCTCCAGTCTCGAAAAGCCAATCGTTTGGTTCAAGACTGCACAGAAGAAGAGTATGCCCAAATGGTTCAAAAGGCTCAACATACTTCTTATTTGATTCGCAATGGCTATTTTACAAAGAAATTATTTGTTGATAGTGTCATGGCTTTAGGAAAATAAATAGAATAAAATAGGATTCTTCAGACATAAATCTGAAGAATTTTTTATTGAATACGGTACCAAGGCTATAATTTTTACAATATTAAGGATTAGTGACAAATAAGTGTAGAAAATAAGCAAATTATGGTAAAATAAGTTGAGATAAAATGCTCTAAAGGCACATATTTAAAGGCTGTTTTCCAAGTGGAAGAGTCAAAATGAGTAAGAGAAAGTTTAAAAAGAAATGTTAAAACGATCTGAAGTAGGAAAGAGATTTTGTTGGACGATATTTTCGTCTTTATTTATGTTTTTGGGAAGTAAAATTTCCTTGCCTTTTGTTGACTTATCAAAGGCCTTGAGACTCAATGAGGGAACGACAACCGGTTTACAGCTCTCAAGTGCTGTGATGGGGGAACCTCCGTGGAATGTCGATCTTTTCGATCGGTCTATCCCCGTGGATGTCTTCCATGATTTTGTGGCGGATGTTTACCGTTTCAAAACGCTTTACCCTCGAAAAAAACCAGTTCGGAAATTGTGGAGCGGCGAAAGATGTACGTGACCTTGGCACTCGCCATTGTCCAGTCCTTGGCAGTGGCCATGTATCTCCCTTGAAGACAGGGTTGAACTCCGGACTTGTCATTGCGGTCAATACCATGATTATGGTAGCCGGAGCCTTCTTTCTAGTTTGGCTCTCAGATCTAAATGCCGCTTTGGGGCTTGGAAGTTCTGTTGTGATCATGATGGCTGGGATGGTTATGTACCTGCCAGAAGATGTGATGCAGACCCTTTCAAGTGTCGATAATATCCCAGAGATCGCTTATGTTCTGGGCGTGATTTTTATCTTGATTTTTTGTCTATGTGGCAGTCTTGGTGGAATATTCCAAGTACCAGATTCCTGTCAATAAATTAGGGATCCACAACAACTTGAAAAGTTATACTTTTTTGGATATCAAGCTCAACCCAGCAGGAGGGATGCCCTTTATGTACGCCATGACCTTGGTGTCCATTCCTCAGTATGCCATGCTCTTGATCTTGTCTATGGATTCCAATGCTAAGTGGGCTGCTCGTTTGCCAAACACTTGGTGATGGGAGATCCGATTTGGATCCTTCTTTACATTCTGATGATCGCCCTTCTCTCTTTTGCTTTCGCCTTTGTTAATGTGAACGGAGAAGAAATTGCAGATAAGATGATGAAGGCTTCCGAGTATATCGATCATGTCTATCCTGGAGCAGATACACGTCGCTATATCAATAAAATTGTGCTACGCTTGACGGTTTTGGAACCTTGTATCTGATCCTCTTCACGGCGCTTTCCTTTTTCTCTCTTGTTATGGGATAAGGATCTCTTGCTTGACCATGATTCCAGGAACCTTCCTCATGTTTGTCGGGATGATTTACAATATCCGAGAAGAAATTCAGTGCCCTTCGTGTGAATCAACGTTATACAAGAATATTCTAGGAGTAACCATGTATTATTTTGTACCAGCCTGGTATGGAACGGACCACATCTGGCAGCAAACAGCTACCCCTTGGTACTGGATGCGAGAGTCTATTGAATTTGACGATACCATTAATCAAGTTCGTATTTTTCAAGAAGCAGAAATGGATCGGATCTTATTGTTGCCTCAATATAGTCCACAACTGCGCTATTTTTTACACCGCCAAGATTTGTTAGAGACAGATGTCCTTTCGATTTTTGATAAGATCCAACAGGTTCCGTCTAGTTTGGCGATGCGCCCAGTTCAGCTTCAGGACATCGAATGGCCGAGTGAGACCACTTTTCCTATACTCCCTTTTTTGGTGATGGCATTTCGAAAGGGCCACCACCTAGCAAAAATTGATATGGGAGTGGATGAAACCTTCTCTCTTTGACCCGTTATAAGAATGACGAGATCAGCTACATCAGTACATAGATGATCGTGGCTTTATCTCTAGTCGAATCTACTACAATGAGGAAAACCCTATTTCCAAGAGTATCTGAGTTTTGATGGACAATGGGTTTTGAGAGAGATGTTGATCGAAGAGAACCACTCCGTCATGGTTAATGAAGGTTTCTTTCATGCCTTCAAAAAAAGCTATGCCAATATGGGAGACGTTGTCGCTGAAAAAATGAAGGAACATTTACTGACTCTGGTTCCAGGACGAGATCAGTTGGTTCTGGCAGCTCATCCAGCAAATTTGGCTTTTTACAAGATACAGCAAGTAGCGTCAAAGAAAGTCTTGTCTTTCTATGGGGATCGTCAGCCCTTGTCTGCTGAAAATTTTGCCCTCTATTTTGATATGATTGATGCCCAGCTCTTGATTACAGATAGTGAAAAAACCAAAAAGCGATTGGAGTCTTTTCTCTAGTTTGGCTCAAAAGACACACCGGATCACCTCTTTTTGACTCCCGACTCCGTTTGGGTTCTAGTCAGGAGCGCAAGGAATCGAAGATTTACTTTTATGTCAATGAAGCCGAGCTCCCAAGTAAGAGCCAGCTCAAGAAGGTCTTAGAAGTGTTGTCTCACCATCCTTTATTTGAAGTTGTTTTTGCATTTTACAATGGCTCGCCGGAGCGTGTTAAGGAATTAGAAGGGCAACTCGAGGAATTGATCGCTAGCGAGCAGGACTTGCATCTGGTTCAATCACCAGCCCAAATGGAAGGGCTTGGGGAAAACCAGATTATCGATGAAGAGTCCGTACAAGACGCACCGGACTATCGCTTTGTAGTTAAGAATTTTCAAATGAAAATGACATTATTCAAGAGTTGGAAAAAACCCGCTTGATCGTAGATTTAAGCGAGGAACCCAACCTCTATACTCAGATTGCAGGGATCTCTGCTGGGATTCCTCAGGTCAACCGCGTCCAGACAGAATATGTTGATCATTTGAAAAATGGCCATGTCTTATCAAAGGGAGACAAGGAATTAGAGAAGGCGATTACTCACTTTTTATTCGAATTGAAGCCTTGGAACGAAGCCTTGGTCTACTCGATCGAAAAAATTCAAGAATACACCGGTCAACGCTTGATCGAGAAATGGGAAGGATGGATGAAAGAACGTCATGGATAAAAAACAACAAATACCCCATATTCTCCAAATCGGCTCAAGCAGTTGGCAGGATCAGGTGGAGCTTCCTGATGGACTAGGCTGGCACTTTTTTTCAAGCTGCCGCTCTTCCATCGCTCAAAGTATATGGAAAGAGGAAATCTCCAAATTCAAAGCCTTGATTCTAGAAAAGCCAGAAGATTTATTAGCTTTAGGCGAAGACCTGGCTTATTTTCAACCTTATACCGTTTTTTATGATCAAAGCCATGAACTAGAGGCGCCTTCTGACGAATTGGCCCACCTCTTAAGACTCAAGCAAGCAAGACCCTGGGATTTCTCAAACAAGCATCAATTTCTCTATGTCTTAGAGCGCTTTTTATACGACAATCAATATGGAGATGCCTTTACGGTTCGTGACCTGCGAGTGAGACCTGATTTTGCTGGCCAGCAAACGGTGCTGGGGCAACATTTTCTGAAGCTAGATGGATCATACGGTGAAGAGTTTACACCGATTGCTCAGTGGGTCTACAACTACGTGTATGATGCTAGCCATCCTATCAATTTTTGGTTGGAATATGAAAAGATCCAAGCTGTCAGCTGCAATTGCGGATTCAATTTTATCGCTTTGGTGCACTGGGAGAGTGGGTCAAAGATGCAGTCTTTTTCAGAAGAAGAGATGGAGCAACCGCTAGAATTGGATGGAGCAGAACCTTATTACCTAGCCTTTTCGCTGGAAGCAAAAGGAGAGGGGGCGCTTACGATCGGGCCTTACATAAGCGCTTGTCACATGGTCCTTTAGGAGAGATGACCGTAGGAGCTAAGACGCTACGGGACCACAAACGCCAAGAAATTTTTGCTTATTTCCATCCTGGCGATATGAAGCCACCTTTAAACATTTACTTTTCTGGGTATCGCCCGGCCGAAGGTTTTGAAGGGTTTGGGATGATGCGTGCGATGGGTAGTCCCTTTATTCTCTTTTCTGACCCAAGACTGGAAGGTGGATCCTTCTATATGGGCTCAGAAGAATTGGAAAGTCAAATCACTGCCTTTATTGATCAGCACTTGGACTTGCTCGGCTTTGAGCCAAAAGATATGAATTTTTCAGGCTTGTCCATGGGGACCTTTGGTGCCCTTTACTATGGTGCTCTTTATTCTCCTCATGCGATCTTGGTCGGAAAACCCATTGTCAATCTGGGGGATGTCGCTGCCAACCTGAAATTTAAACGCCCAGATGAGTTTGGAACATCCCTAGATATGATGCAGTTGATCATTGGTCAAGTGTCGCAAGAAGGGATCGGTCAGCTGAATCAACGCTTCTGGGACCGGTTTGATCAGGCAGATTTCAAGGATACGATTTTAGCCCTTGCCTATATGAGGGATGATGACTACGATCAGCAGGCTTATCCAGATATTTTAGAGGCCTTGTATGAATTGCCGGTTCGTATTATCAGCACCAGTCGCGCTGGTCGGCACAATGACGCGAGTGCTCCAATCATTGAATGGTTTATGACCCAGTACAATGAAATCATGGAAAGGGATTTTGGAAGAAACCAATGATAAAAATAAAAGAAAATGAAAGCAGACGAATCTACTGGGGCGATACTGTTCTAGCAGATTATCTTTGGGGGTCGACCATTCAGGTAACTGCTCAAGGAAGCGTTCAGTTTCAGAACCCCTCATGCCATCTGGTCAAGTGCTGAAAACTTGGCATTCGCAGACAAATTTTGGTGCAACTCGTCAAATTCCTAGTCTGCCCCTGCTCAAAAAGAGAACAAGATTATGAATTGGTTATCACGATGGAAGCGACTCCTGCTCATACCGTTATGGTAGAAATTGTCTTCAAAGATCGCTTTGGAGAGGTCGTTGGGCCGTCGAGTAACCGCAGAAGGTCGCTTGCCGTTTACCTACCCAGATCAAGCATACGCATATGAAGTACGCTTGCTCAGTGCAGGTTTGCAAGAGTTTACCTTCCACTATTTCACGATTCAACCAATATCGTCTGAGGGAGCAGAAGTTCTCGAATAGACGAACATCACTGCAAAAAAAGAGGATTACATTGGATTACGTTAAATTAAGAAACATCAAAAAATCTTAAAAGAAGTCAATAGCTGGAAGGATGACATGGCCCGCTTGACGGATCGACAACTACAGGAGAAGACTGTGGAATTTCGGGAACGACTAGCAGAGGGCGAGACCTTGGATGATCTCTTGCCGGAAGCATTTGCGGTTGCGCGGGAAGCTGATAAACGGGTCTTGGGCATGTTTCCTTATGACGTGCAAGTCATGGGAGGAATTGTCCTCCACCAAGGCAATGTCGCTGAAATGAATACCGGTGAAGGAAAGACCTTGACGGCAACTATGCCGGTTTATCTCAATGCCTTAGAGGGCAAGGGGTCATGGTTATTACGACCAATATCTATCTGGCAACTCGGGATGCAGAAGAGATGGGACAGGTCTACCGCTTTTTAGGCTTGACTGTTGGAGTTCCCTTGAAACAATCAGAAGACGAAGAATTAGATCCAGAAGCCAAACGGGAGATTTACCGGTCAGATGTCATTTATACGACTAATACTAGTCTGGGCTTTGACTATTTAACAGAGAACTTGACGGCTTCTGCAGATGGCCAATTTTTGGCAGACTTCAATTACGCCATTGTTGATGAGCTTGATTCGGTGCTCCTTGATAGTGCTCAGACTCCCTTGATTATTTCTGGTTCTCCTCGGGTTCAATCCAACCTATATGGGATTATTGATACCCTGATCCAAACCTTCAAAGAAGGGGAAGACTGCAAGTTTGATGAAGAAAAGAAACGAGTTTGGTTGACTCGAAAAGGAGCTCATGCAGCAGAAGCCTTTCTAGCCATTCCCAACCTCTATGATCCCCAATACCGTGACTTGGTACGCCATATCAGCTTAGCCCCTGCAGGCCAATAAAAACTTTATTAAGGATAAGGATTATGTCATCCATCCCAATGTCGAAGGGCAACCGGAGATTGTCTTACTAGACCAGGCGACGGGGCGCTTGATGGAAATGACCCGTTTGCAAGGGAGGACTCCACCAGGCGATTGAAGCCAAAGAGGGTCTCAAGCTCACCCAAGAAACACGGGCCATGGCTATTACTTACCAAAACCTCTTTAAGATGTTTCGGAAGTTGGGAGGCATGACCGGGACTGGGAAGGTCGCTGAGGCAGAGTTTCTTGATACCTATGCCATGTCAGTGATCAAGATCCCAACCAATCGCAAGAAGATCCGCAAAGATTTGCCGGATGAAATCTATCAGACCTTGCCAGAGAAAATCGTGGCTTCCTTGGATTATGTGAAGAAGGTCCACGAAAAGGGCAATCCGATTCTGGTCTTTGCCGGATCGGTTGAAATGTCGATTCTTTATTCGAATCTTCTTTTTGCGCGAAGGGATTCCACACAATCTTCTCAATGCCAACAATGCTCCTCGAGAGGCCCAGATCATTAAGGAATCAGGTCGAAAAGGTGCTGTGACCGTTGCGACCTCAATGGCCGGTCGGGGAACCGATATCAAGTTGGGACCAGGAGTTGCTGAGTTAGGTGGCTTGGTGGTTGTCGGGACTGAGCGGATGATGAACCAGCGGATTGACCTTCAAATTCGGGGGGCGTTCAGGTCGCCAAGGAGATCCCGGTTTGACCAAGTTCTTCGTCTCTTTGGAAGACGATTTGATGAAAAAACTGGGGCCAGACTGGATCCAGGATACCTATCAAGACTATGATGTGGATGAGCGGATTGGTTCTGCTAAAAGCTCTGACCAAGCGCAAGTATAGAAACTTGGTGGAACGGGCTCAAAATGCTAGTGAAAGTTCTGGTCAGGCCAGTCGTCGGATGACGTTAGAATTTGCGGAAAGCATGAACATTCAGCGTGCCATCGTCTACGAAGAGCGCGACCGCTTGATCAAACAAGAAGGTCGCTTGGACAACATCGTTGAAAAAGTGCTTCGTTCCGTCTTTTTCAAGCATAGTCCATAAAAAAAGAGTACAAGGAACCGGTAGCTTTTTATCGCTATATGTTAGACAATGTTAGCTACCAAGTGGATCCGGATAAGGCCCACCAAACTTTCCGTAGCAAGAAAAACCAAAGAAAATTTCTTATGGGAGATTGCTAAAAGCGAGTTGGAAGCTAAGTATGAGATCTTAGGCACCGATGAGGTGATCGCCCAATTCCAGCGCATGGCCATTCTAAAAGCTATCGACGAGAACTGGGTCGAGCAGGTAGACTATCTGCAACAATTGCGCATGGCGCTCTCTGGTCAGTACACCAGTCAGAAAAACCCTTTGGTAGAATTTTTCCAAGAAGCCTACCAATCCTTTGAACGAATGAAAGAGGCGGCCAAAAGAACAAATGGTCCGCAATCTCTTACTAAGTCGAGTAGAAATCAATAAAAAAGGGAAATTGTCTTGCATTTCCCAAAAAGAGGACATTATGACAGTATACAATATCAACCTTGAATCGGTTGGGCTAGCAGTGGTGTTGAGTATGCCCAGGCCTACCGTGCCCAGTTGTTACGCAATATCCATCAACCAGCCAAGTTTGTCTTTATGGATATGATCCTAGCCGATAACATCCAGCATTTAACAGAAAATATCGGTTTTAAAAATGATGAAAATTATCTGGCTCTATAGCCATTTTACAGATATAAAATTGCACCAACAACCTATACCATTGATCAGGTCTTAGCAGGATTTGCCGGAAAACCGACTCGAGAAGAAGTCGATGGTAAGATCAAGCGCTTCTTTTATGAGGACCAGGACAACTTTTTTGACCTGCTACCCTGCAAATGAAGAAAACAGTCCCTATGTCGAACGCTGCGAGTACGTGTCTAGAGGGATTTTAGTGAGAAAGGATTACTTCTCCTATACCCGCTATTGTACCGAGTACTTCATTCCCAAAAACAATCAAGCCAACTTGATTGAGCGCCGCTTTACAATGAAGACGGGACAGTTGCCTACAGCATGCAGATGGCGGATGGTCGCGAAATTTATCGTTTCCCAGATCGCTACCTGGTTGGTCGCCAAGAATTGATCCGCTACTTCATGCAGACCCTTCAATTGACCAAACAAGATCTGGTGATTTTGGATCGGGAAACCAATATTGGTCAGCCTATCTTTTGAAGAAGCGCAAAAAAGCCCGCCTGGGGGTGGTCGTTCATGCCGAGCACTTCAGCGCCAATAATGTCGATGATCAGTATATCCTGTGGAATAACTACTACGAGTACCAATTTACCAATGCAGACAAGGTGGACTTCTTTATTGTCGCGACTGACCGCCAAAAGAAATCTTGGCCGAGCAGTTTGCTAAATACACCAACCATCAGCCGGCTATCTATACCATTCCAGTTGGGAGTCTTGCAAGCCTGCCACAAAAATGAAAATCGCACTCCATTTTCTATGATTACTGCCTCTCGTTTGGCGACAGAAAAGCATATTGACTGGTTGGTGCGAGCAGTTCGCGCCAAAGAGAATTGCCAGAACTGTCTTTTGACATCTATGGAAAAGGTGGAGAAGAAGGCAAGTTGCGTTCTCTAATTGATGAATTGGGGGCGGCAGACTATATCCATCTCAAAGGGCATGCCAATCTAGAGGAAATTTATAAGAATTATGAAGGTTTACCTGTCAGCATCGACCAGTGAAGGCTTTGGGTTGACCTTGATGGAGGCGATTGGTTCTGGACTTCCGATTATCGGTTTTGATGTTCCTTATGGCAATCAGACCTTTGTCACAGAAAGGTAAAAATGGCTATCTCATTCCACCATCAGCAGATCAAGTGGTCGACCAGATCGCTGCTGCCTTTGCAGATAAAATCATCCAGCTTTACAAAAAAGATGATCTAGCCAGCATGCGTCAAGCATCTTATGCGCGTGCAGAAGACTTTTTGACCAGCCGAGTAGAAGAAGCTTGGGCACAATTGATAGAAGAGGTGACACATGCTGAACATATTTGATAGTTATTCTCGTGAGAGCCAGGATTTGCTCCACTCTATGAAAGAGTCTGGCTTTGACCATCCGACCGTTGTTTTGGAGCCAAACGGTTTCTTACCAGACGGTGTTGAGTCTCCCTTTATCTATTTCTTAGGACAAGCAAAAGGGGAGAAGCGCGGACGCTACTTTAATGAAGTTCCAGTGCCTGATTTCTGGGAAGTTTCTGGGGATAATAGTTCGGGGAGAGTGACCTACTATGGTCAAGAAAAGGCTCGAATTGTTTACCATGCTGCTTCCTATAAACGCATCGTTGAGCGCTTTGGAGTGGTTGGACGATAAGGGACAAGTGTTCATGATTGAGCGCTTCGACCAATACGGTCGCAAAATTGCCGTAACGACTTGTGGCGATCAGGGCCAACATTTGGTGACCACTTATTTTGAAGGGGATATCGAGCGCTTGACAGAGAATCACCAAACAGGGGATTTGATTTTGACCTTGGACCATCAACCCATGCGGATTTTCAAGAATCGCTTAGATTACTTTGTCTTTTTATCTAGAGTATCGTGGTTTTGATTTGGATGGTTTGGTCTACAATACGCTGGCTACCTCCTTTAGCATTAGTCTCCAGTTGGGTAATAAAAAGGCATCAAAGGACGCGATGTCTTGGTGTGGCAAGAGCCTCTTCACGACAGCCTTCCGGGCAATATGCAGTTGATTCTAAAAGAGCCCAGAAATCCGGACCAAGAAGATCTTGATTCCGCAAATGCGACCTATCATCGTGCTTTGCAGTTGACCTCGCAAGATCAGCATAGCTATTTCGGTCCCCTTGGCTACCTGTATGATTTCAAGGTGAAAGACGATATCCGTAAAGACGCCTTTGTCTTGACCAATTCGGATCAGATCGAAGCCTTGACCTACCTAGTAGAGAACTTGCCGAATGTAACCTTCCGTGTAGCAGCTTTGACGGAGATGTCTGCGAGCCTCTTGTCTATGGTCCGCTACCCAAATGTAGTCTTGTACCAAAATATCAGTCAAGAGCGGATCAAAGAGTTGCTTAAGGTCTCTAGTATTTATCTGGATATCAACCACTATGCAGAGGTGCAAGGTATTGTTCGCAAGGCCTTCGAACACCAGCAAGTCATCCTTGCCTTTAGCCATACCCTGCATGACCGCCACTTCCTCGCACAAGCCAATATCTTTGATCAAGGAAAAAAGCAGATATGGTGGCCCGTATCCAGGAAATCTACCAATCTGTGGATAACTACAGAGAAGCCGTTGCGCAACAAATTGCCCAATCAAGTAGCGTTGAGCCAGCTGTTTTCAAAGCTCGCTTGCAAGAAGGGATAGGTGGACATAGTGAGTGATCGTAAGAAAGACTTATTTTACAAAAAGTAGAAGGACGGATGGAGTCTCTCAAACGCCGTCCTGCCGAAAAAAGAAAGACGACACGTTCTGAAAAGATCAATGTCACTTTTAATGTGATCATTGGTTTGGTGATTCTGCTGGGAGTTATTTTTACCCTCTTCAGAGTGTTAGGAGGATCCTAAGATGGAAATGGTATTTGCAATCGGGATCTCGATCTTATCCCTCGCTCTTGTGGTTCTGATCACCCTGCAGCCTCGCCAACAACAATCGCTTTCAACAGATGCGACCAGTAACCTAGGAAAACCAAGTTACTGGCGGTCCCACCGTGGACTCAAGCTAGCGACCCTTGTTGTTAGCATCGTCTTTCTCCTATCCTTATTTCTTTATATGATGGTCGTACAGGCCTAGTCTTTAATAGAATGGATAAAAGAAGTTGGTGTTTTCCAACTTCTTTTAGAATGTAATCCATCTGTTTCTTACATAATGCAACCTAAATGATACATAAAAATTAAAGAGATATCTACAATTTGAAGAGGCTGGGACAAAAAGTCCTAGCCTCTCAATTATTTTCGGATTGTCGAGCAAGACGCAGTGGTTGAGTCATGGGCTCTACTCGCTGATTTTATCGCTTTTACAGCTCCCTACTCAACTGTGCGGAGAGATGGGGACGACGAAATCGAATTCTAACTGAATTACCGATTTCTGTCCAACTCTTTTTTTATCCTGCTTCCTTCTCTTTTATGGTATACTGAAAGCGACAACATGATTGGAGCTCTCGATGAAAAAGATTCCCTTAGTATTTTCAGGATGTCTGTTAGGACTGGTTGGCGCTGGAAACCTTCTTGCAGACTCGCTACCCTTCCTTGCCCACGCCTTTAGTCTGACAGGTTTGTTCTTCTGGTTTTCTTTGTCGTTTATCATGCGATTCGCTGGCAAAAGAAACCAAGATAGAATCCAACAACCAGCCCTTTTATCTGGGATGGCGACTTTTCCCATGGCAGGGATGATTCTATCCACCTATCTTTTGCGCCTCTTTCCAGCCTTTGGGGGTCTATCACAGTTGGTCTGGTGGTCTGCCTTTCTCTTGGATCTGGGCTTAATTCTCTATTTACCAAGACACATGTCCTAGCGCGACCAAGAGCCAATGCCACTCCCAGTTGGACCGTTCTCTATGTAGGCATTGCAGTAGCAGCTTTGACCTATCCGTTGTGGGAATAAGAGATTGCTTATCTCGCTTTAGTGATTGGTTTTGGTTTGACCTTTCTTCTTTATCCCCTTATCTATCATGATTTGAAGCAGTCCCCCTTACCCAGTCATCTGTTGGGCCAGAAGGCATCTATTGTGCTCCCTTTTCTCTTCTTTTAGCAGCCCTGGTTCGTGTGGGTGGAGCGAGCTTGCCTACCTGGTTCTTACTGATCATGGTGGTGGCCTCGCAAGGTTTTATTTCTTTGTTTTGACGCGCCTACCGAAAATGATCAAAGAAGGTTTTCAACCTGCTTTTTCAGCCCTGACCTTTCCAACAGTCATCACAGCGACCTCTTTGAAAATGGCCCAAGGCTTGTTGCAACTACCTTTCTTGACAGCTCTCGTATGGCTGGAAACTCTTCTTTTGTCTCTTGATTTTAGTCGCTGTCTTAGGTGGTTATGTGGCCTATCTCAGAGAGTAGGAAGGCATCCTTTTCATTGAAACCTTGTCACGATTATGGTAAAGATGCACTATACGATTTGTCATACTTTATAGGAAGGTATCTATGAAATTCATCAAAGGAAAGCTCTCACTGCTGTATCCCCTCTTTCTGCTCTTGTTTTATTTTTATGTTCGGCCCCAATTTCGCCCCTTGGCCCAGTATGTCTCCAATAGTGTAGCAAGTGCCAATAGCTATTATTGGACCTTATTTGGCCTAGAAGGCCTCTATGCAGTCTTTACAGGATTTTGGTCTATCGTTTTTCTAAAAAGCGCAGTTTAAGCTGGGGAAGAACCCTCTTCAAGCTCTGATAGAAGCCGTTTTTGCGGCCTGTTTGGTTTACTGGTTGGACTACTTCATCAGTGGTTTTTGTTCAAGGACGGGCAGCCGTTTTGAGTCTCTTTCCTCGGGAAATTAGCCCCACAGGAGTGCTTATCCTAGTGATCGCAATGGTCGTCATCCGGCCGGTGACAGAGAGCTGATCTTTCGTGGAGCCTTGGTGAATGCCTACTTCAAAGGCTGGAAACTCTATGCTGAGATTTGGCTTCCAGCCCTCATCTACAGTGGCTTACATTTTCTCCACAATCCCTTTTTCGCTAGGAGCTTCTATCATCTATCTCCTGCCGAGTGTGATTTTGGGATCCTGTATTATCGGAGTCAGACGCTCCTTTCTCCTATTTTGGCTCATATCTTGCTCAATCTCTACTACACCTTGCCTTTACTTTTATCTGTATTCAAGTAGCAACCGATTTCCTGGTGAGATTGGTTTTTTTGAAAATATGGTATAATAGAATAAATTTAATAGAGGGAGTTGAGGTTTGAAAAAAAGCTACCGCGTCAAACGTGACAAAAGATTTTAATGCTATTTTTAAAAGTGGTCAAAATGTTGCCAATCGGAAATTCGTTGTTTACCGCTTGCGCAAAGACCAACCACATTTTCGAGTCGGCCTGTCTGTTAGTAAGAAGCTGGGAAATGCTGTGACTAGAAATCGCATCAAACGTTTGATTCGCCATGTTTGATCAAACACCAAGCCTTCCTTACGACCGATGATTTTGTCGTCATTGCTCGTAAAGGAGTGGAGGAGCTCGACTTTCATCAAGTTGAGAAAATCTTGTACATGTCTTAAAATTAGCGCATGTCTACCAAGAAAGGGAATAATGTGAAAAAAACTGAAGTTAACTGGATTATTAGGAGCAGCCTTATTGGTCTTGACAGCTTGTGGGACCTCTCAAGTGACAGCTCAGTCGACAGGTGGTTGGGGGAACGCTTCGTCTACTTCTTTGCCGAAGCCATTCGCTTCTTGTCATTTGGCGGAAGTATCGGTGTAGGGATTATCGTCTTTACCATTGTCATCCGAACGGTCCTTTTGCCGCTCTTCCAATATCAAATGAATTCAACCCGCAAAATGCAGGAAATTCAACCCTTCCTCAAGGAATTGCAAGCTAAGTATCCTGGGAAGGATCTTGATAGCCGGACCAAGCTTTCCGAAGAGATGCGGGCCCTTTACAAGGAAAAAGGCGTCAAAACGTCTTCAGCCTTCCTTCCTCTCTTGATCCAGATGCCGGTCTTGATGGCCTTGTTCCAAGCACTGAGCCGTGTTGAATTCCTTAAAGTCGGTCACTTCCTCTGGTTGGACCTTGGCGCGATCGACCCGACTTACATCTTGCCGGTTCTTGCAGCGCTCTTCACATTTTCAGTAGTTGGTTGACCAATAAAGCCATGCCAGAGCGCAATGGTAGTGCGACAACCATGATGTATGTGATGCCTGTGATGATCTTCTTCTTTGCCTTGTTCTCAGCCAGCGGGGTCGCACTATACTGGGTGACTTCCAATGCTTACCAAGTCGGGCAAACCTATCTCTTGAACAACCCCTTCAAGATTATCGCAGAGCGTGAAGCAAAGAGCAAGCTTCACGAGACATGGAAAAACAAAAACGTCGTGCCCTAAACAAAGCACAGAAAAAGAAAAAATAAGAAAGAGGTGGACATATGGTCCTATATACTGGAGCAACTGTTGAAGAAGCGATTCAAAAAGGTCTGAACGATTTAGATATTCCCCGTATGAAGGCACACATTACAGTTGTAGCGCGTGAGAAGAAAGGTTTTCTTGGCTTGTTTGGGAAAAAACCAGCCCAGGTTGAGATTGAGCCGATTGCAGAAACAACGGTTGTGAAAGCCAATCAAAAAGCCGTCAAAGGTGTCCCAGATGAAATCAATGCGCAAAACGAGCCGGTTAAGACAGTGAGCGAAGCAACGATCGATCTCGGACGCGTCGTTGCAGCGATCAAAAAGGTCGAAGAAGAAGGAGAAGTTGTCTCTGAAGAAATCAAGACAGAAATCCTCAAACATGACAAAGAAGCAGATACCGTTCTTGAAGAAAAAGGGCATGAACATATCCTTGAGAAGGTTAAAGAACCAGTAGCAAAAGAATCAAATGAGTCTGATTTCTCAAACCTTGGTATCGAAGTAGAGGAAAACTACAATATCGAAGAAGTCGTCACAGATGTGACAGCCTATGTTCAAACAGTAATCGATGAAATGGATGTGGATGCGACCATCTCAAGCAGTCACAACCGCCGTACGGTCAATATGCAAATTGATACCAATGAACCGGGACGTGTCATTGGATACCACGGAAAAAGTCTTGAAGGCTCTTCAACTTTTGGCGCAAAATTACCTCTATAACCGCTACTCAAAGAATTTTTACATTACCATTAATGTTAATGACTATGTAGAACACCGGGCGGAAGTTCTTCAAAGCTATGCTCAGAAGTTGGCAACGCGTGCCCTCGAAGATGGGCAAGCCCAACAGACAGATCCGATGTCAAACAGTGAACGCAAAATCATTCACCGGATTGTCTCTAAGATGGAAGGAGTCACTAGCTACTCTGAAGGGGAAGAACCAAACCGTTACGTGGTGGTAGACATCGAAGGATAATCTAGCTATTATTTCCCATAAGGGAGAGACGGGATTGAGCCGATCTCTCTTTTTTAGGTTTAGAAAGGAAGCAAATGGCATTTGCAGCGATTCGAGAGTTTTTAAAGCTTCAAGGTATCCACTACCAGGCCCCAGCAAAGGCTGGGGTGCTAGCCTCAGAGATGGAGCAGTATCGTGCCCTAGCTCAAGCAGCTCGTAAGGAATTCACCGATTTGGTCTCAGCCTTTCAGCAGCGTCACCCTTACTTGGAGCAAGATCGGACCAGTCAATGGATGAACCAGGCCCAGGTCTTGCGGCCTCATTTTTGGGCCTATCTAAGAGGAGAAGGGACGATGGCAGAGCCTATGTTTGCCTTGAGGCTCTATGGAGATGCAGTTGATTTTGGAGTTTCCTTAGAGGTGAGTTTTATCGAGCGAAAAAAGATGAGCAGAGCCTTCAAAACAACACAAGGTTCTCACCCTTCCAATCTCTCAGCCAGTTTATTATTTCGCCCAGAAAAAATGGAGAGAGTCAAAGGGTAGAAGGAACAGAAAAGAATCGCCATGATCTGTTACAAGCAGTAGCAGAAGGGGCGGTTCGTAAGGTCCTCGTTAAATACGATGTTTCTCTAGTTGAGGAGAGTTCCCTAGAGAATATCCTGGATCAGTTGCAAGAGGCGCTGGTGGCTCTGGAACCCTATTACTTGGCAACCCGTCAGGTGTAGAAAGGTGTTCTCCGACCTGTATTTGCAACAATTTTGCCATAGCTATTGACAAATAGAGTCGAATCCGATAGAATAGTAAAGTATGTTTAGTAACTGATCACAACTAGCCGGCTAAACGAATACAAAATCTATGAGGAGGTATTCATCGTGAAACGTACTTATCAACCAAGTAAAATCCGTCGTCAACGTAAACACGGATTCCGTGAGCGTATGTCAACTAAGAACGGACGTCGTGTTCTTGCAGCTCGTCGTCGTAAAGGACGTAAAGTTTTGGCTGCCTAATTCAGATAAAAACCTAAAAACCAGTAGAAACTCGAGACTACTGGTTTTGTTTTGTCCGAAAGTGAATTTAGAGGCGCTTTCTGCTATAATAGAAAGAAAAAACTCGGAAGAAAAGGAAGATCATGCAGATTTTTGATACCCACACCCATCTCAATGTGGAAGAATTCGCAGGAAAAGAACAAGAAGAGCTCGACTTGGCCAAGGAAATGGGTGTTGTAGCCCACAATATCGTTGGTTTTGACAAACCGACGATTGAGCGTGCCATGGAGTTGGCAGATCAATATCCAGAACTCTATCTCACGCTTGGCTGGCACCCCACTGAGGCAGGAGATTATAGTCCTGAAGTGGAGGCCTATTTACTTGAACAGCTAAAACATCCCAAAGTCGTCGCACTCGGAGAAATCGGTCTGGATTACCACTGGATGACGGCACCAAAAGATGTCCAAGAAAAAAGGTTTTTCGTCGTCAGATTCAATTGTCTAAGGACTTGGACCTCCCCTTTGTGGTGCATACACGCGATGCTTTAGAAGATACTTATGCCATCATCAAGAGTGAAGGAGTTGGGCCTCGCGGTGGGATCATGCATTCTTTCTCAGGAAGTTTAGAAGAAGCGAAACGCTTCATGGATCTGGGGATGATGATTTCCTTTTCTGGAGTGGTCACTTTTAAGAAAGCCACAGATGTCCAAGAAGCGGCAGCTGGCCTTCCGTTAGACAAGATCTTGGTTGAAACAGATGCTCCTTACCTGGCACCAGTTCCCAAACGTGGTCGGGAAAATAAAACAGCCTACACTCGTTATGTGGTAGATTTTATTGCAGAACTACGTGGCTTAACAACAAAAGAAGTGGCTCAGGCAACCTATGACAATGCAAGAAAGGTATTTGGCCTTGACTGAGAAAAGAAAAATACCAGAAGTGATTGTCGTGGAGGGCAAGGACGACACAGCCAATCTCCGCCGTTTTTATGAGGTGGATACCTATGAAACCCCGAGGTTCTGCGATCGATCAAGATGACTTGGAACGAATTGCTACCTTGCAAGAGTTGCGTGGGGTCATTGTCTTTACGGATCCAGACTACAATGGCGAGCGAATTCGCAAGATCATTATGCAAGAGGTGCCCCAGGCCAAGCATGCCTTTTTAAATCGTGGCGAAGCAGTCCCCAAATCAAGACTAAGGGGTGTTCCTTGGGAGTGGAGCATGCCAGTTTTGAAGACTTAGAAAAGCCCTAGCTGGACTGGTCGGGTCTTACGAAGATGAAAATTTCTTTGATATCACAAAGACCGACTTGATGCGTCTCGGTCTTTTGATGGGAAGCGATAGTCGCAAACGACGAGAATACTTAGGAGAAGCCTTGCGCATCGGCTACTGCAATGGCAAGCAATTGATCAAACGCTTGGAGTTGTTTGGAATTAGTTTGGCTGAGGTTGAAGCTACCATGAAAAGTTATGAGAATTGAGAAACTCCCCCCAAAAGCAAGGGGAAGATGACGCAATAGAAGTAAGTATATACGGTTTAATCAGGCTTGGTTGCAAGCATTAGAAAAGTGACTCCATAGGATTTGTTATGAGTGTAGATAATGAGGATAATTTATGGGAATCTTCGATTTTTTAAAAAGACAGAAACAACTGAAGCAACAAACAAAACAGTAGAGTCAATTGACAAAACATGCTTGGGAGTTCTAGAACTATTTCCGATAAAGGAGACGAATGAGTTATTGATTATTGGGAGCTTAGAGGGCGGACTCAAGGTTGGGGATTGTCTGCAATTTTGCAATCCCGATCAAGGTATGGACGCTCTTGGTTCTGTAGTCGTGAAAAAACTCATTAATCAAAATAAGGATGTAGATGTTCTCACGGATGAATCTCTAGCTCATTTGGTCATCGATATGGAAACTTCCTTGGTTAATCTTAAAAAGGGAAGTGTTCTCTATAGTTATGGTGTCGATGAGGAACAACGGCTATCAAGCTATACAGATGCTCTTTATAACGCGTTTGTAATTGTCCAAAAGGTCAAATGTCCAATGAAGACTATCAAGCCGCTAGTCTTGATGATAGCATAGAAATATTGCGCCTCTTTTTATGGGAGTGCCGTCAAAATCAGAAAACTGAAAGTGAAGAAAGCTATCAAGCTAACACTCGAAAGCTAGAACGCCTAGCAGAAATCGTCAAGGACAAGTTGTTAGCAGCAGATTCGATTTACGCGGTCTTTTCAGAAAAAGGGGGAAGCGTATCTTTTCTCAACGACCTATGATAAAGGTGAAGAGGGCTATCTCTGTTCAGACCCGATGATCATGCTATATACGCCGTGTTGGTATCACCAATTTAAGGAAACCATTGATCGTCGACCAAATTCAGTTGTGAAACTGATTGAAAATACAGCAGATAAAAAGGAATTGAGAATTTTCTTGGGACAGCCTTTTACTTAAATGGAGCTTTGGGAGCAGCCTTTAATACCAAGGAAGTCAGCATTAGTGCTTCTGTTTTGGTTCAGAAACCAGATTTTCGAACCTACCAGAGATACAAGTTCCTGTTATGAATCCTGATATTGTAAGATGGATGCTGTTGATGGGGCAGATGGATAAGCCTACAACAGATGACGAAGAAGTAATATATAAGCTCTATTATAAATTCTTCTCAGCAGCCATGCCAAAAGCCAAACTCCTCATTCCTTTAAATGCTACTTCGGGATTCCCCTGATAAGAGTCAGGGGAGCCAACTCCTTTGTATTGAAAGAAGACGCTAAGTTCAGCCTCCCAGTCAGAGAAGGAAAAGATGGGCGCAATTCTGTGCCAGTATTTACTGATTGGAAACGTCTGCGAATGGTCTTTGATGAAAAGTGGAATGGCATGATTGAAGAAGCTGGTGGCATGATTGAAGGCTTTGACTATGCCATAAATCCAACGGAGTATTATGAAGCGGGTGCCTATGTTAGCCTAACAGCTTTTTAAGGAAATGCAAAAGTTTAGTGAGGAACTAGAAGGCAGAGATAAAGATTAGAGAGTTTCTTTCATTGGGAAACTATATAGTTTTATCTACATCTTACCTGAACCACTAACCTTTTTCAAAGATTTTGAAAGGAAATGGAATGGCGAATAGAAGTTATATTTACTTAAAAACGGAGATGAAGCTCGTATCTTAACAGAGGAATTTACACGATACCTTATTTTTTGGCAATTGTTTTGGGATGAAGAAGATTTAAAAGCTCCCTATTGCTCTCTGGGAAACAGCAGAAGAACTTGAAGAAGATGAAGAACAAGCAGAAAGATTTTACCAAGAGCAGAATGTAGATATCTTGCTTCCTATTGAAAAATTCCAGCAAAACGCCCTCCAAAATCGGTCTTTTTTTAGAAGAAAATGCTTCTCAGACCTTACAATTATATGATGCCTTTGTTCGTTATATTCTTGCAAACGTAAAAGATGGTGATGTGCTCGGATTTGATGTCTTAGATGTTGTTTTTATGGACCAAGTGTCTGTTGTTTCTGATAAACTGTTAAAAAATATACGAGCTATTCGGGAAAATCAACCCAAAGATTTAGATTTTTCTTTGACAGAAAAGAACTTAATTGGTCTTGCTATGGGCTTTCCTGATTATTATGCTTCAAATTATTGCCAGAAGACAATATTCTAGATTCGGTTGCCTATCAGGGTGAACTGAAGAAAATGAACCCCCAAGAAGATAAGAAAGCGATCGATATGACTGGAGCCGATTCACAAGGGAACAAGTCTCGTGTTCTTTTAGTGTTTTGGATTGTGTTGGCACTAGGAATTATGTGGGTTTTATATATTGTTTTTAGCTAATAAATAGAAAAGAGAATACATGAGAATTGCAGATTATAGCGTGACCAAGGCAGTGCTGGAGCGTCACGGTTTTACCTTTAAAAAATCCTTCGGTCAGAACTTCTTGACCGATACCAACATCCTTCAAAAAATTGTGGATACGGCTGAGATTGATAAGCAGGTCAATGTCATCGAAATCGGTCCCGGAATTGGAGCTCTCACTGAGTTTTTGGCAGAAAATGCGGCAGAAGTGATGGCCTTTGAGATTGATGACCGCTTAGTTCCCATCTTAGCGGATACCTTGCGTGATTTTGATAATGTGACGGTTGTCAACCAAGACATCCTCAAGGTGGATCTCAACCAGTACATCGCAGAGTTTAAAAATCCAGAACTTCAATTAAGGTAGTAGCCAACCTTCCATACTACATCACGACTCCCATCCTCATGCACTTGATTGAGTCTAAAATTCCTTTCAAGAATTTGTGGTCATGATGCAAAAAGAGGTGGCCGACCGTATTTCAGCTGAGCCCAACACCAAGGCTTATGGTTCTTTATCCATTGCAGTCCAATACTATATGACTGCCAAGGTAGCCTTTATCGTGCCTCGCACCGTCTTTGTGCCAGCACCAAACGTCGACTCTGCCATTTTGAAGATGGTCCGTCGCGAAGAACCAGCAGTAGCAGTCAAGGATGAAGATTTCTTCTTCTCTGTCAGCAAGGCTAGCTTTGTCCACCGACGCAAAACGCTTTGGAACAACTTGACCAGTCGCTTTGGCAAGACCGAAGAAATCAAAGCCAAGCTGGAAGCAGGAATCAAGCTGCAGGCCTGCAACCTTCTGTACGAGGAGAAGCTCTCAGCTTAGAAGACTTCGCCCGCCTAGCAGATAGCCTTCTAGAAGCAGGAATAAAATAACAGAAAAGACATGAGCTTCATAGCTCATGTCTTGTTTGTTGTAGAAGGAAAGGACGGGATTTGAACCCGCGCGTGAATAAAATCCACTTGCCGGATTTCGAGTCCGGTGCCGTACCGAGCTGGGCCACCTTTCCAAGATGCGGAGAAAGGGATTTGAACCCTCACGCCCGAAGGGGCACATGCGCCTGAAGCATGCGTGTCTGCCGTTCCACCACCTCCGCATAGTTCTATTATACACTTTTAGGAAAAATGCCAAGAGAAAAAAAGGAAGGTGCCCTTTCCCGAATTCTGCTAAAAGACAAGTCATAACAGATACTCCGTCTTCTGTTTCTATCCATTTAAAAAACGAACCTATTCGTTTCTAAAAGTGTCCGGAGAGGTTCACTTTTCGTTTTTTCTTATCAAGCAATCCAGCCTTATTTCTCATTTTTGGTATAATAGATAGTATTAATCTCAAAGGAGTACGATTTGCAAGGAACAATCGTCAAGGCCTTGGCTGGCTTCTACTACGTGTAGTCAGATGGTCACATTTACCAGACACGGGCTCGTGGAAATTTTAGAAAAAAGGACAGACTCCTTATGTGGGGGATCAGGTGGAGTTCTCTGCTGAAGAGAATTCAGAAGGCTACATTTTGAGCATTGCGCCTCGAAAAAATAGCCTCGTGCGCCCTCCTATTGTCAATATTGATCAGGCAGTAGTGATCATGTCAGCTAAGGAGCCACATTTCAACGCCAATCTTTTAGATCGTTTTCTAGTTCTTTTGGAGCATAAGGGATTCATCCCATTGTCTATATTTCAAAACTGGACTTGTTAGAAGATATGGAAGACATCCACTACTACCAAGGAATCTACCAGGCTATTGGCTATGATTTTGTCTTGTCGATTGAGGAACTCTTGCCCCTTTTGACCAATCAAACCACGGTCTTTATGGGGCAGACCGGTGTAGGAAAATCGACCTTGCTCAATAAAATCGCTCCGGATCTGGAGCTTGAAACGGGTGAGATTTCAGATAGTCTGGGGCGCGGTCGACACACGACCCGAGCTGTCAGCTTTTACCATTTAAATGGAGGAAAGATCGCAGATACGCCTGGCTTCTCTTCCCTTGATTATGAAGTGACGACCAGTGAAGACTTAAATCAAGCTTTTCCGGAGATCGCCGATGTGAGCCACTCTTGTAAATTTCGTACCTGTACCCACACGCATGAGCCAGCTTGTGCGGTGAAACCAGCCGTTGAAAGAGAGGAAATTGCACCTTTCCGTTATAAGGATTACTTGCAATTTCTAAGTGAGATTGAAAACCGTCGCGAAACCTATAAAAAGTTTCGAAAAAATGCCAAAATAGGAGACACTACAACGATGAAAACAATGAAAATTGCACCCTCAATTTTGAGTGCCGATTATGCCAATTTTGAAAGTGAATTGAAACGCTTAGAAGCAGCAGGAGCTGACTATGCCCATATCGATGTCATGGATGGCCATTTTGTGCCCAATATCAGCTTTGGAGCTGGTGTCGTAGAGAGCATGCGTCCACATAGCAAGTTGGTCTTTGATTGCCACTTGATGGTCACCAATCCTGAACACCATATCGAAGAATTTGCCCGTGCAGGTGCTGATGTCATCGGCATCCACGTAGAAGCTACTCCCCCATATTCACGGAGCTCTTCAAAAATTCGTCAAGCAGGTGTGAAGGCTAGTGTCGTGATCAACCCAGGAACTCCTGTAGACAGTATCAAACATGTCTTGAACTTGGTGGACCAAGTCTTGGTCATGACCGTTAATCCAGGATTCGGTGGTCAAGCCTTCTTGCCTGAAACCATGGACAAGGTGCGCGAATTAGCCGCTCTTCGTGAAGAAAAAAGGCTTAGACTTTGATATCGAAGTCGATGGAGGAATTGATGGCCAAACTATTTCCCAAGCAAAAGAAGCCGGGGCCAATGTCTTTGTAGCAGGCTCTTATGTCTTTAATGGAGATGTTAATGAGCGTGTTCAAACGCTCCGAGATGCTGTAAATGGGTAACATCGCAATACTGGCAGGAGGGACAGCACGCTCTTGCCGAGAGATCATGACGTTTATGTAGGCGTTGATGGTGGCTGTTTGAAGCTACTGGAACAAGGTTTGCCATTAGATATAGCTGTGGGGGATTTCGATTCCGTCTCTGAGACTGATTTGAATAAGATCCGTATCCAAGCCAAGCAGGTTATTCAATCCATCCCTGAAAAGAACGATACGGATTTGGAATTGGCCTTGAAAGCAGTCTTTGAAGCCTATCCAGAGGCTATTATCACCGTTTATGGTGCCTTTGGCGGTCGCTTGGATCACTTCTTGTCTAATATCTTTTTACCGACCGATCCAGACCTAGCTCCTACATGGATCAGATCCAATTAGTCGATGGTCAAAACCGCTTAATCTACAGACCAGCTGGCTGCCATAAGATTCAGCCAGATCCAGCCATGTCCTATGTTGGTTTTATGCCTGTCGGACAAGGCCACTTAGAGATCACAGGGGCCAAGTATCCGCTCCATCAGGATAATTATTTTTTGAAGGCCATGTATGGCTCCAATGAATTTTTGGATCAACCGATTCAAGTGAGTCTTGACCGTGGCTATCTTGTCATTGTTTATAGTAAAGACAGAGGTTAATATGAATATCATTCTGCTTCTGATTGGCCTGCTCAATCTGGGCCTCCTCATCTATCTCTTGCAACGGTCAGATGATACTAGACCGGCTTTACGAGAGATGCTGGAAGACCATGAGGATCATTTGACAGACCAGTTGGACTATCGTTTTGAAAAAGAAAGACAAGCAAGCCAGATTGCCAATCAGCAGTTAGAGATCGCCCTGACAGATCGCTTAACCGAGATGCGAGTGGAGATCCACCAGCAGACGACGGCTCTGCGCGCTGAGATGAACGAGCACTTTACTAAAAATCGGGACAAAACAGATGAGCGTATGCGCCAGATTCAAGAGTCCAATGAAGTGCGGCTAGAACAGATGCGCCAAACGGTAGAAGAAAAATTGGAGAAAACCTTGCAGCACCGCTTGCAGACCTCCTTTGAGACGGTTTCAAAACAATTGGAGTCGGTCAACAAAGGGTTGGGAGAAATGCAGACGGTGGCGAGGGATGTCGGAACTCTTAATAAAGTTCTCTCCAATACCAAGACGCGTGGGATTATGGGCGAATTGCAACTGGGCCAAATCATTGAAGATATCTTGACCCCGGCCCAGTATGAGCGGGAGTTTGTCACCGTTCCCCAATCCAGTGAGCGCGTGGAGTATGCCATTAAGCTTCCAGGACAAGGAGAGGAGCCAGTCTATCTGCCGATTGACTCTAAATTCCCACTGGAAGACTACTATCGTCTGGAAGAAGCTTATGAATCAGGAGAAAGAGGAGATCGAGCGTTACCGCAAGGCCCTTCTTGCTAGTATCAAGCGTTTTGCTAAAGATATTCAACAAAAATACCTCTTTCCACCAGCGACGACTAATTTCGGAATTCTCTTTTTGCCAACTGAAGGCCTCTATTCCGAAGTGGTTCGCAATCCAGCATTCTTCGATCGCTTGCGTCGGGACGAACAAATTTTAGTGGCTGGTCCAAGCACGCTATCAGCCCTCTTGAACTCCTTGTCTGTTGGCTTTAAAACGCTCAACATCCAAAAGAGTGCAGATGACATTAGCAAGGTGTTGGGATCGGTCAAATCAGAATTCCATAAGTTTGGAGGATTCTGGCCAAGACTCAGCGCCATTTAAAGAATGCTTCCAATAATATTGATGATTTGCTAACCAGACGGACCAGTGCCATCGAGCGGACACTCCGCCAAATCGAAAGCGATGAGGACCTGCTGGGACTAGATGTATATATAGAAGATGGAGAAGATGATGGTCAAAATTAACCAAATGAAAAAAGATGAATTGTTCGAAGGATTCTATTTGATCAAGTCAGCAGAAGTACGTCAAACACGGGCCGGGAAAAACTACCTCGCCTTTGTCTTCCAGGATGAGACCGGTACAATCGAAGGTAAACTATGGGATGCCCAACCTCACAATGTAGAGAGTTTTATGGCTGGGCGCGTGGTCCATATGTCTGGACGTCGAGAAGTTTACAATAATACTCCGCAAGTCAACCAATTAAACATGCGCTTGCCCCAAGCAGGAGAGCCCAACAATCCAGCAGACTTTAAGGAAAAACCACCAGTAGATCCCAAGGAATTGCATGAATACCTGTCAAACATGATTTTCAAAATTGAAAATCCAGTCTGGCAACGGATTGTCCGGGCCCTCTATGGGAAATATGAGAAAGAGTTTTATAGCTATCCAGCTGCTAAGACCAACCACCATGCCTTTGAAGCAGGTCTCGCTTATCATACGGCGACCATGGTCCGCTTGGCAGATAGTATCGGTGATATCTATCCTCAGTTGAATAAGAGCTTGCTCTTTGCGGGGATATGTTACACGATTTGGCCAAAGTGATCGAGTTGACGGGACCTGAAAATACAGAATACACTGTTCGAGGCAACCTCATCGGCCACATTGCACTGATCGATGAAGAAATCACCAAGGTCTTGCAAGACTTGAAGATTGATGACCAAAAAGAAGAAGTCATCGTCCTTCGCCATGTGATCTTGAGTCACCATGGCTTGCTCGAATACGGTAGTCCTGTTCGTCCAAAAATCATGGAAGCAGAGATTATTCATATGATCGATAATTTGGATGCAGAAATGATGATGATGACAACAGCACTTGGCTTAATTGCTCCTGGTGAAATGACCAATAAAATCTTCGCTATGGAAAATCGTTGCTTCTATAAACCGAATCTCGACTAGTAAAAACAGAGATAAATACGGGAATGATTCTGCCAAAAATGAAATAATCAGGAAAAAACGGCCTTCTGTAAATCAGAATGTTCGTTTTTTCGCTTCTTATGGTATAATGATAGAAAAAAACTACATGGTGAGAAAATGAAATTAAGAAGAAGTGAACGGATGGTCGTAATTTCTAATTACTTGATCAACCATCCCTATGAATTGACTAGCCTCAATACGTTTGCGGAAAAGTATGAGTCTGCCAAGTCTTCCATCTCAGAAGATATCGTGATCATTAAGCGTGCGTTTGAAGAGATGGAAATCGGAAATATTGAGACCATTACAGGCGCTGGTGGAGGTGTTATCTTTACACCGTCTATCTCAGATCAAGAATCCAAAGAAATCGTCGAGGATCTTTGCAAGCAACTGTCTGAAAGTGATCGCATCCTTCCTGGTGGCTACATTTACCTGTCTGATCTTTTGAGCAATCCAAAGATTTTGAATCGCATCGGACGCATCATTGCCAAAGCCTTCCGGGACAGGAAGATTGATGCTGTCATGACCGTAGCGACCAAGGGAGTTCCTCTAGCCAATGCAGTGGCCAATGTCTTGAATGTGCCATTCGTCATTGTCCGTCGTGATTTGAAAATCACAGAAGGGTCAACCGTTAGTGTCAACTATGTTTCAGGCTCAAGTGGAGATCGCATTGAGAAAATGTTCCTTTCAAAACGGAGCCTAAAAGCAGGAAGCCGGGTCTTGATTGTCGATGACTTCCTTAAAGGTGGCGGAACCATTAATGGAATGGTCAGTCTCTTGGCTGAATTCGATTCTGAATTAGCAGGGGTAGCTGTCTTTGCGGATAATGCTGCAACCGACCGTGAATTCTTTGAACACAAATCCTTATTGCGCGTGACCAACATCGATGTAAAAGAAAATAAATTGAGTGTCGAAGTTGGGAATATCTTTGATTAAGAGCAACAAAGGAGGATCAAAAAGTGAAAAGAATTTTAGATCGATTTGATAATAGTCCTTTGTGGATTCGCTTGGTGACAGTTCTGTCTCTATCCTTTATTTTGGTAGCTGGTTTGTATACCGTTAAAAGAATACGGCTGCCCAGGTAACGACAGAAATTCAACCTGCTAAAAAAACAGGTTCCCTTCCAGTGAAAAAAGGAAACAAAGGAAGAAAAAGAAAAGAAGGAAGAAAAGAAAAATACAGAAGCTGCTGAAAAAGCAGTCGTTCAAATGGAAACAACTCCAAGTCAAGATTCTGTGAACGCTGCCCAGGCTGCTGTGAAGAAAGTCAAAGATGCGACTCAAAAGCAATCGCTTGAGGCCCGTATCCAATACATCGCAAACTATTACGGTTTAACCTATGAGAGCGACACAGCGGCAACGCAGCAGACTCAAACAGACGCAAATGCTAATGCCAATGCTGGTGTAGCTGGAGCCAATGCGACAGTTCAACCACAACAGCAACAACAGTATGCTCCGACTGCAGATGCAGGGGCAGAAGAACCTGCTGAAGCTGGACAATAATGAACTTTTTCGACTTCTTTAAAAAAATAAAAAACATCTTGCAATCAAAGTGCCGTCATGTTATAATAATAGACGGTACTTTTTACTTTTGGTCTCTCAAAAGTGTACAGAGACGTGCTGACATAAGTTGCAAAAGTACACAAAGATGGTAGCTGTCACCAAGTGTACCATAACCAAAAATAAAAAATTACACAGGAGAATGTAGATGCCTACAATTAACCAATTGGTTCGTAAACCACGTCAATCAAAAGTTGTTAAATCTAAATCACCAGCTTTGAACGTTGGTTACAACAGCCAAAAAAAGTTCAAACTAACGTATCTTCACCACAAAAACGTGGTGTTGCAACACGTGTTGGAACAATGACACCTAAGAAACCTAACTCAGCCCTTCGTAAATTCGCTCGTGTACGTTTGAGCAACCTTATCGAAGTTACTGCTTACATCCCAGGTATCGGACACAACCTCCAAGAACACAGCGTTGTTCTTATCCGTGGTGGACGTGTAAAAAAGACCTTCCAGGGGTACGTTACCATATCGTCCGTGGTGCACTTGATACTGCAGGTGTAGCTGATCGTAAACAAAGCCGTTCTAAATACGGTGCTAAAAAAACCAAAAGCATATACTACTCTGGTGTAAACCACAAGATTGGTGAAACACATGATGGAGCTAGTACAATGGACTGGATGGAGCAAGAACAAGAACGTGGTATCACAATCACTTCTGCTGCTACAACAGCTCACTGGAAAAAGACAGATGGAACTGGTAAAGAATGCCGTATCAATATCATCGATACACCAGGCCACGTAGACTTCACTGTAGAAGTTGAACGTAGTTTACGTGTATTAGATGGTGCCGTAACAGTATTAGATGCCAAAGCAGGTGTTGAACCTCAAACTGAAACAGTTTGGCGTCAAGCTACTGAATATAACGTTCCACGTATTGTATTCTGTAACAAAATGGATGCTACAGGTGCTGACTTCTTAATGTCATGCAATACAATCATCGATCGTTTAGGAGCTAAATCTTGTCCAATTCAGTTACCAATTGGTGCTGAATCAGACTTCGAAGCTATCATTGATATTATCAAGAGAAAAGCTTACGAATTTAGTGGAGATTATGGTCGTGTAATCACTGAAATCCCAGTTCCAGAAGATATGGTAGATCTTATGGAAGAATACCGTGCTAAATTATTGGATTATTTAGCAGATTATGATGAAGATTTCATGATGCAAGTATTAGAAGGTGAAGAACCTTCAATCGAAGAAATCAAACGTGTATTACGTATTGCTGTATGTAATGGTGACTTCTTCCCAGTATTATGTGGATCTGCATATAAGAACAAAGGTGTTCAATTAGTATTGGATGCAGTAGTAGATTACTTACCAAGTCCATTAGATGTACCTTCAATTAAGGGTACTACATTAGACGGAGAACCAGATGTTCGTCACCCTGGTGATGATCAACCATTCTCAGCATTAGCATTTAAAATCGCTACAGACCCATTCGTTGGAAAATTATCTTTCTTCCGTGTTTATTCAGGTACTGCAAAAGCAGGAAGCTATGTATTAAACTCAACTAAAGATAAAAAGAACGTTTCGGACGTATCGTTCAGATGCATGCCAATGCACGTAAAGAAATCACTGAAGTTTATTCAGGTGATATCGCTGCTGCAGTTGGTTTAAAGGTTACTACAACAGGTGATACATTGTGTGATGAAGATCACCCAATCATCCTTGAATCTATGGAATTCCCTGAACCAGTAATCGAATTGTCTTTGGAACCAAAAACTAAAGCTGACCAAGACAAAATGGGATTGGCTCTTGCAAAACTTGCAGAAGAAGACCCTACTTTCAAAACATATACAAACGAAGAAACAGGACAAACAATCATTGCCGGTGTAGGTGAACTTCACTTGGATATCATTGTTGACCGTTTACGTCGTGAATTTAAAGTTGAAGCAAATGTTGGACAACCACAAGTTGCTTACCGTGAAACAATTCGTCAGGCTGCTGATTGTGAAGGAAAATACATCCGTCAGTCAGGTGGTCGTGGACAATATGGTCACGTATGGATCAAATTCGAACCAAACGAAGGAAAAGGATTTGAATTCGTTGATGCTATCGTTGGTGGTAGCGTACCTAGAGAATATATCAAACCAACTCAAGAAGGTTTGGAAGCAGCATTGGAAAATGGTATGGTTGCAGGTTACCCAGTAATCGATGTCAAAGCTACATTATTTGATGGATCATACCACGAGTAAAAAAGTGCTCTTCCTAGCAAACAAGACTTTGTGAAAAACTTTAATAAAAGAGGTAGTGATCTATGATAAATCTTGCTTTTCGTTGGGGAAATAGTTGCTTTTTAATGCAATAAAGTATATAATAGAGATTGTTAAAAGATGTTTGGCGCTGTGTCAAGTTACTCTTTTCACAAAAAATTTTTTGATTTTCATAAGGAGGAAATCACGAATGGTAGTTAAAGTTGGTATTAACGGTTTCGGTCGTATCGGACGTCTTGCTTTCCGTCGTATCCAAAACGTAGAAGGTGTTGAAGTTACACGCATCAACGACCTTACAGATCCAGTTATGCTTGCACACTTGTTGAAATACGATACAACTCAAGGTCGTTTCGACGGTACTGTGGAAGTTAAAGAAGGTGGATTCGAAGTTAACGGTAAATTCATTAAAGTTTCCGCTGAACGTGATCCAGAACAAATCGACTGGGCTAACGACGGTGTAGAAATCGTTCTTGAAGCAACTGGTTTCTTTGCTACTAAAGCAGCTGCTGAAAAACACTTGCATGCTGGTGGTGCTAAGAAAGTTGTTATCACTGCTCCTGGTGGATCAGATGTTAAAACAGTCGTATTTAACACTAACCACGATATTTGATGGTACTGAAACAGTTATCTCAGGTGCTTCATGTACTACAAACTGCTTGGCTCCAATGGCTAAAGCTCTTCAAGATAACTTCGGTGTTGTTGAAGGATTGATGACTACTATCCACGGTTACACTGGAGACCAAATGATCCTTGATGGACCACACCGTAAAGGTGATTTGCGTCGTGCTCGTGCTGGTGCTGCTAACATCGTTCCTAACTCAACTGGTGCTGCTAAAGCAATCGGTTTGGTTATCCCTGAATTGAACGGTAAATTGGACGGAGCTGCACAACGTGTTCCTGTTCCAACTGGATCAGTTACTGAATTGGTAGTTGTTCTTGACAAGAACGTTACTGTTGATGAAGTGAACGCAGCTATGAAAGCAGCTTCAAACGAATCATACGGTTACACTGAAGATCCAATCGTTTCTTCAGACGTTGTAGGTATGTCTTACGGATCATTGTTTGACGCAACTCAAACTAAAGTTATTGACGTTGACGGTAAACAATTGGTTAAAGTTGTTTCATGGTATGACAACGAAATGTCTTACACTGCACAACTTGTTCGTACTCTTGAATACTTCGCAAAAATTGCTAAATAATTCATGCGTATGATGAGAGGAGGAAACCTCCTCTTTTTTTGTACTTTTTTGGGCTTTCTCATCATATTATAGGAATTGGCAAAATAGATTGACAGTGCTAAATAGATTAGGGGTATCCTATTCTTGATTGGAGATTTCTAATACAAGAAAATGAAAGCGATTACAGTTCGTAGAGAAAGGAGCCAATGGAAATCGCTCAAGAAAAAAAAAAACCATACAAGGAGGTCAAGATGAAAGGTCATCTATTTGAAAAGAAAGAACGATTTAGTATACGAAAATTCAGTGTGGGAGTTTGCTCCGCATTGATTGGGTTAGCATTTTTAGGAACAGGAGCTGTCTCTGCAGATGAGACAGTTTCTACTAGTGAACAACCCTTGAAACATCTTCAGTAGCGACAGAAGATGTCAATCATCTGGTGAGAGAAGCTGGCGTCTATACTGCAGATGCAGCGCTTCCTACAGCTGATCCTGTAAAACCAGCTACAGCAGAAGTGGTCACTCCAGAGTCTAGTCCTACAAGTACAGAAGTAGCTCGACGACTGCAGATCATCCAGCTGTTTCAGAGACTGAAAAACCGAAAGCTGCTGCAGAAAAAAGTGGCTGATTTACCAACCAATGAAGAAAAACAATTAAGACCCAAAGAAGTTAAGTTCGATACTTGGGACGATCTCTTGAAGTGGGAACCAGGAAAACGAGTGGATGACGATATGAACAGAGCAAGCGTCCCACTTTGCGAGTCGTTTTCAAGGGAAACAAATTAATGAACAAGCCAACCCTGAAGCGAAGATCCAAGCACTGTCAAACATGAACTCCAAAGCCAAGGATCATGCGTCTGTCGGTGGGGAAGAATCTAAGGCCTATGCTTTTGATTACTGGCAATATTTGGATTCCATGGTCTTTTGGGAAGGGCTGGTTCCATCAGCAGATGTGATCGATGCTGCCCACCGAAATGGGGTTCCTATTTATGGAACAATCTTTTATAACTGGTCTAGCAGCATCAAGGATCAAGAACATTTTGCAGAAACTTTGAAAGAAGATAGTGAGGGGTCTAAGACCTTCCCGATCGCGCGTAAATTAGTCGAACTTGCCAAGTATTATGGCTTTGATGGTTACTTTATCAACCAAGAAACAACCGGAAATCTTGTAGAACCATTGGGTCCAAAATTGAGAGATTTTCTTCTTTATACCAAAGAATATGCGAAGAGTCTCAACTATCCGATTAAGTATTCCTGGTATGATGCTATGACCTATGAATATGGCCGTTACCATGAAAATGCGCTGGGGGAATACAACTACAATTTCATGCAGCCAGAAAATGGGGAAAACCCAGTTGATACCTTCTTTGCCAACTTTAACTGGGGTAAATCAGAAGTGGATTATTCCATCAGTACAGCTAAATGGATTCATCGGAATCCTTATGATGTTCTAGCTGGACTCGAAATCCAAAAAGGAGGCTCTTATAAGACTAATGTAGACTGGAATGCCATTTTAGATGAACATGGCAAGTTGCGTCTATCTCTTGGGCTTTATGCACCTGATACCATTACAGGGCTAGGAAAGACTGGAGAAGGATACCATACCCATGAAGATCTATTCTGGACAGGTTTCCAAGGAGATCCGACTAAAGGAAAACCAGCAGACCAATCTTGGTACGGTATGTCCAATCTAGTAGTGGACAAAACCCCAATCACTAGTGAAGATTTCAATACTTCCTTCAATACTGGTCACGGAAAACACTGGTTTGTCGATGGCAAGATTTCTAAAGAAGGGAATGGAACTACCGTTCTGTTTCTGGCTACCTTCCAACATGGCGTTGGTGGGTAGAGCATAGTGAAGATAGTACACCATTAAAAGGTCGCTATGATTTTGATCAAGCTTACAATGGAGGAAATTCTCTAGCCTTTGAAGGAGATTTAAAAGCCAATAGCAGTCAAAATGTCATGCTCTATTCGACCAAGATCCCTGTGACAGAAACGACAAAATTAAGCGTCAGTCATAAAGGTGGGGTCGGAGCAGCTGCCTGGATAGCTGTTGCCACAAAAGAAGACTACTCTGAATACGAATGGAAAGAATTGACACCGAGTGCGGATTGGTCTACTCAAACCTTTGATTTGGGAAGTTTGGCTGGCAAAACCATTTATGCTGTGAAGATGTTCTTTGACCATGATACGGATGTCAAAGACTACAAATTTAATCTCGGCCAATTGTCGATTACGTCGAACCAAGAGAAACCAGCTACTCCAGCAGAAGTAACCGTTCGAGCAAAACGCCTACAAAATGCGCAAGAAGCAGAAGCAGTTCTCAATTTTAAAGGGGTAGCAGATGCGGATTATTATGAAGTCTATGAAAAAGATGGCGACAACTGGCGTCTCTTAACAGGGTCTTCTGCAACAACCGTCTATCTACCAAAGTTAGCCGTTCAGCAAGTGCTGAAGGAACGACTCAGGACCTCAAGGTTGTGGCAGTTGGGAAGAACGGTCAACGTTCAGATGCGGGAACTGTAGCCTTTGATTGGGGCATGACCGTGTCAGATACCAGTCTACCAAAAAGCTTTAGCGCCAAACGTAGTCATTGGAGCCAAAGTGATCGGTTCGAGCTTCCCAGATGCGGATGGTAGTGAAGGCATTGAAGGCATGTTAAATGGGACCATTACCAGTCTTTCAGATAAATGGTCTTCTGCTCAATTGAGTGGAACCGTCGATATCCGCTTGACACAACCTCGGACCATTGTTCGTTGGGTCATGGACCATGCCGGTGCTGGTGGGGAATCTGTCGACGATGGCAAGATGAACACCCGTGACTTCGACCTTTACTACAAGGACGAAGCCGGTGAGTGGAAATTAGCCAAGGAAGTTCGTGGCAATAAAGCCCATGTATCTGACATTACACTTGATCATCCGATCAAGGCTCAAGACTGGCGTCTCCATGTCATTACGGCAGATAACGGAACTCCATGGCAAGCCATCCGGATTTACAACTGGAAGATGTATGAAAGTCTGGATACGGAAACGGTCAACATCCCGATGAAACATGCTGCAGCGCAAAATCTGGGTAATCATTTTGTCCAAGTCGGCTTCAAAGATGTTCCAGCTAATACTACTCTGACTCTTTATGCCGATAAAGAAGCTACTAATCCAATTGCGACCATGACAGCCGATCAAGCTGGAAATCTGATCTTTAAACCACTGGCTTTTGAATCAACCCCATCTCTTCTCTACTATCGTGCGCAAGAACCTGGCAAAGATATCAGTAATGTTCTAGCAATTGAAGTTCCAAAAATGATAAAGAAATTGCGGGACTTCAATTTGAAGATGGCTTGACCAAGAAGGTCTACCGGAAGGCGATGCCCTTTCCTTGAAAGGGCGACTCTCCGCGTTCATTATAAAGATGGCCAAGCAGATCAACTGGTCAACCTCACCAACTCAGGTGTAGAGATTCATGGATTTGACAGTAGCAAGCTGGGAGAACAACACCTAGAAGTCTCTTACCTTGGTCAGAAATTGGATAAGACCCTCACTGTTTTTGTGGTCAGTGCAGAAGAAGCAGGTGAAAAAAAGCAGTTGCTGGTCTAGAATTGACCGACAAACCAAAAGTGGAATATATTGTCGGAGAATCATTGGAAAAAGAAGGTGGACTCTTTACAGTCGTCTTTGAAGATGAAACGACCGAAACGCACGCCTTGACCGATGAAGGTGTTGAAATAACTGGATTTGATGCGACCAAGGAAGGTCGTCAAACCATCACTGTCCATTACAAAGGAGCTAGCACAAGCTTTGATGTCCTCGTCAATCCAAAACCAGCTCTCAACGATGAATACCTCAAGCAAAAATTGGCTGAAGCTGAAGCTGCAAAAAGCCAAAGTAGACTTTACTTTTGCGACTCCTGAAGTCAAAGAAGCCTTGCTGGCTGGAATGGCTGCTTCTGAAAAAGTCTTGAAAGAGCATGATACCAGCACACAAGATCAAGTCAATGAGCAGTTGAACAATTTGACCGCTCTCTTGAAAGCCTTGGATGGTCAAGCCAATCTAACAAAAGAAAAAGAAGCACTTTCTGCTCTGACAACTGAAGCGACCTCTCTATTAGCAAGCAAGCCAAATCACCCTTCTGGTGAAGCTTTACAGGCACTCCTGGAGAAAAATAAAGAACTCCTAGCTTCTTCAGAGCTCACTCCTGAAGCTCTTGGAACAGCTAAGACAGGTCTAGAGACCTTGATTGCACTCCTGAAAGAAGACAAGCCAGCGGTCTTTTGTAGACCCTGCGACTGGAGTCGAAGTCCAATTCTCCAACTTAGAGCCAACCGTTGTCAAAGGACTGAAAGTCGCGAAAGTTGAAGCCAATCAGGCAGAAAAAAAGAAGAGCTGAAGGGCCGAGAAGGAATCGTCTTTGATATTGAAGGTGTGGATGCCAGCGGTCAAGATATCGATACCCACCATCCATCCCTTGTGAAAATCCCTGTGGATAAGGATAAAGAAGTGGAGCAAGTTCTCTTCTTCCCAGAAGGTCAAGCACCTCAATCCTTGGCCTTTGAGAGAGTTGGAGATGTGGTCATTTTTACAGCTCCTCACTTTACTCACTATGCGATTGTCTATAAGCCAGCACAAACGGAAGAACCAGATCAACCGATCCAACCAGAAGAACCGGCTAAACCAGATCAGCCAGTTCAACCGGCTCAACCAAATCAACCTGTTCAACCAGCTACCCCAGTGACTCCGGATCCAGCTAATCCATTGAAGCCTACAGAGCCTTCTCAAGTGGATCAGTTGGCCCCAACGACTTCTACTCAAGCGGGTCATCAAGAGGAAGAACACAAGGATATGGTCGATCAAGAGATCCATCAGTTGTTAAGTGCCCACCAAGGAGCGAACTCACAGCCAACGGTTCAGCAAGAAAACAAAAGATGCCAGCAAAGAAAGTCAATCGGAACACTTGCCAAATACGGCAAGCCTAGAACTTCCTTTGCAGCTGAAGCTGTTCTCCTAGCAGCCTTAGGCGGCTTCCTCTTGGCTGGTAAGAAGAAGGAAGAGTAAGTCTTCTAAAAGATTCTTTTGTTCACTTAAAAAGTCACTCTCAAAAAAACCTCTCTGGTGAAAACTAGAGAGGTTTGATCTTGTATCTAGAAGTGTCGTTCGGATCCTGCGAATTAGAGGGGAAAAGCATTGGATTTTTCTACCTCTTTTACAGCTTTTGTGATATAATTATCATGTATTAAAAAAAAGAAGGAGTCATATCTAATGGCAAAATTGACTGTTAAAGACGTTGACTTGAAAGGGAAAAAAGTTCTCGTTCGTGTTGACTTCAACGTTCCTGTAAAAGATGGCGTGATCACTAACGATAACCGTATCACTGCAGCTCTTCCAACTATCAAGTACATCCTTGAACAAGGTGGACGTGCAATCCTCTTCTCTCACCTTGGACGTGTAAAAGAAGAAGCAGATAAAGAAGGTAAATCACTTGCTCCTGTAGCTGCTGACTTGGCTGCTAAATTGGGTCAAGACGTTAAATTTATCCCAGGTGTTACACGTGGTGCTGAATTGGAAGCAGCTGTTAACGCTCTTGAAGATGGACAAGTTCTCTTGGTTGAAAACACTCGTTTCGAAGATGTTGATGGCAAGAAAGAATCTAAAAACGATCCTGAACTTGGTAAATACTGGGCATCACTTGGAGATGGTATCTTCGTAAACGATGCATTTGGTACTGCTCACCGTGCACACGCATCTAACGTTGGTATCTCTGCAAACGTTGATAAAGCTGTTGCTGGATTCCTTCTTGAAAACGAAATTGCTTATATCAAAGAAGCAGTTGAAGCTCCAGAACGTCCATTCGTAGCTATCCTTGGTGGATCTAAAGTATCTGATAAGATCGGTGTTATCGAAAACTTGCTTGAAAAAGCTGATAAAGTTCTTATCGGTGGTGGGATGACTTACATTTTTCAAAGCGCAAGGTATCGAAATCGGTAACTCACTTGTGGAAGAAGATAAATTGGATGTAGCGAAAGCTCTTCTTGAAAAATCAAATGGTAAATTGATCTTGCCAGTTGACTCAAAAGAAGCAAACGCATTTGCTGACTACACTGAAGTGAAAGACACTGAAGGTGAAGCAGTAGATCCAGGATTACTTGGTCTTGATATCGGTCCTAAATCTATCGCTAAATTCGACCAGAATTGACTGGTGCGAAAACAGTTGTATGGAACGGACCTATGGGTGTATTTGAAAACCCTGACTTCCAAGCTGGTACAATCGGTGTGATGGACGCTATCGTGAAACAACCAGGCGTTAAATCAATCATCGGTGGTGGTGACTCAGCTGCTGCTGCGATCAACCTTGGCCGTGCAGACAAATTCTCATGGATCTCTACTGGTGGTGGTGCTTCTATGGAACTCCTTGAAGGTAAAGAACTTCCAGGTCTTGCAGCTTTGACTGAAAAATAATCTAAATAGAATGAAAGAGGCTGGGACACAAGTCCTAGCCTCTCAATTATTTTTGGATTGTCGAGCAAGACGCAGTGGTTGAGTGGGCTCTACTACGCTGATTTCATCAGCTTTTACAGCCCTACTCAACTGTGCGGAGGTGGGACGACGAAATCGAATTCTAACGAATTACCGATTTCTGTCCCACTCTCTTTTTTTTCTTTCTATTGATATCTGTTCTCTCCTTTCTGAAAATATGGTAGAATAATAGAAATAGAAAGATAGGTGACCATGGATTACTTTAAACGACACAAATTTGATTGGTCCAAATTCCGTTTGGGGATGAGAACCTTTAAAACAGGGATTGCCGTTTTTATTGTACTACTTATTTTTGGAATATTTGGCTGGCGAGGCCTTCAGATCAGGACGTTGACAGCTGTTTTAGTTTGAGGGAAGACTTTGATAAGAGTGTCCACTTCGGGGCTTCGCGTGTCATGGGCAACAGTATCGGAGGTTTTTATGCCGTATTGTTCTTCCTTTTAAAAACGCTCTTTCATGGGGGCGTATTGGGTGACTCTGATTTTTTGTACCTATTGCGACCATGTTAACCATTATGACAAATGTCGCTATGAATAATAAAGCAGGAATTATCGGAGGAGTTTCGGCAATGCTGATCATTACCCTTTCGATTCTAACGGAGAAACCTTCTTGTATGTTTTGCCCGAATATTTGAGACCTTTATTGGTGTTTTCGTTGCGATTTTGGTCAATTCGGATGTGGATCGCATTCGCGATTTTCTCAAGAAACACAAAAAACCTATGTAAGATTATATAACATTTAATCTTGACATAGTTTTTTTTTCGATATAATAGAATAGAAAGAGGAATGGTATGAAGGAAAAGGAATTACGACGCTCGCTGGCAGTCTTTCCGATTGGAAGTGTTATGAAGCTGACCGACTTGACAGCTCGCCAGATTCGTTATTATGAAGATCAGGGATTGATTTCTCCTGATCGGACAGAAGGCAATCGCCGCATGTATTCGTTGGACGATATGGACCGCTTGCTTGAGATCAAAGATTATATCTCAGATGGCTTCAATATTGCGGATATTAAGAAGAAATATGCGGAAAAAGAGCAAGAGCAAACCAAGGTTGTCAGTCAAGAAGAGATCCGTAAGGCTCTTCATCGTGACATTCTTCAGCAAAGTCGCTTCACATCTTCCCCATCGCCATATGGTCAATTTCGTTGATCATTTCATAAGCTTGTAATCTATTTTAAGGAGACAAAAATGTCAATTACTGCTGCAGATATTCGCCGTGAAGTAAAAGAAAAAAATGTTACTTTTATTCGCTTGATGTTCTCTGATATTTTGGGAACTATGAAGAACGTCGAAATTCCAGCTACCGATGAGCAACTGGACAAGGTCCTTTCAAACAAAGCCATGTTTGATGGTTCTTCTATCGAAGGATTTGTCCGTATCAACGAATCAGATATGTATCTTTACCCAGATTTGGATACATGGACAGTCCCCTTGGGGAGATGAAAATGGGAGCGTAGCTGGCTTGATCTGTGATGTCTATACGACAGAAGGGAAACCATTTGCAGGAGACCCACGTGGCAACTTGAAACGGGCCCTTCGTCATATGGAAGAACTTGGATTCAAATCCTTTAACCTTGGTCCAGAACCAGAATTCTTCCTCTTCAAGTTGGACGAAAATGGAGATCCAACTCTGGAAGTAAACGACAAAGGTGGCTATTTTGACTTGGCTCCAACAGACCTTGCAGACAATACTCGTCGTGAAATCGTAAATGTCTTGACCAAGATGGGCTTTGAAGTAGAAGCTAGTCACCACGAAGTAGCCGTTGGTCAGCATGAAATCGACTTTAAGTATGACGAAGTGCTCCGCGCTTGTGACAAGATCCAAATCTTTAAACTCGTTGTGAAGACCATCGCTCGTAAACACGGCTTGTATGCAACCTTTATGGCCAAACCAAAATTTGGAATTGCCGGATCAGGTATGCACTGTAATATGTCTCTCTTTGACCAAGATGGCAACAATGCCTTCTTTGATCCAGAAGATCCAAAGGGCATGCAATTGTCAGAAACAGCTTATCACTTCTTGGGTGGTTTGATCAAAGCATGCATATAACTTTACAGCTGTGACCAATCCAACCGTCAACTCTTATAAACGTTTGGTTCCTGGATATGAAGCACCTGTTTATATCGCTTGGGCAGGTCGCAAACCGTTCTCCATTGGTACGTGTGCCAGCATCACGTGGTATGGGAACTCGTTTAGAATTGCGTTCCGTAGACCCAATGGCTAATCCTTATGTAGCCTTGGCAGTCTTGCTTGAAGTTGGCCTTCACGGGATTGAAAATAAAATCGAAGCACCTGCTCCGATCGAAGAAAATATCTATGTGATGACACCGGAAGAACGTAGAGCAGCTGGAATTACAGATCTCCTTCTACCCTTCACAATGCCTTGAAAGCCTTGACAGAAGACGAAGTGGTGAAAGCTGCCTTGGGTGAGCACATCTACACCAGCTTCCTTGAAGCCAAACGAATCGAATGGGCAAGCTATGCGACCTTCGTATCCCAATGGGAAGTAGACAACTATTTAGATCTTTATTAAGAAACAAGAGTAAAGAGGCTGGGACAAAGTCCTAGCCTCTCAATTATTTTGGATTGTCGAGCAAGACGCAGTGGTTGAGTGGGCTCTACTACGTTGATTTCATCAGCTTTTACAGCCCTACTCAACTGTGCGGAGGTGGGACGACGAAATCGAATTCTAACGAATTACCGATTTCTGTCCCACTCTCTTTTGATCCTCAAAAGTCATCATAAAACCAGTTGAAACAGTGGTTTCAACTGGTTGTTTTTTAATTTTCGTCATCTGGTGTGAGAATCATTGGGATAATGATAGGTTCACGTTCCGTGCTCTCGTATAAGAATGGGCGAAGGGCATTGACAATCGCACCATTGACGGTTTGGATATTGGCATCTTTGTTCTTCAAGGCGATACGAATAGCATTGAAGAGAATGCGTTGGCTTTCACGGATCAGATCTCCTGATTCACGCATGTAGATGAAACCACGACTCAAGATGTCTGGTCCAGCCAGGATCATCTTCGATTTGAAGTCGACAGTCGCAACAGCAAGCACAACACCGTCTTCGGAAAGGTCTCTCCGGTCACGAAGGACAGCAGCCCCGATTTCACCGATACGATTTCCATCGACATAGATATCTTGAGCATTGAAACTTCCTGCGATCCGAGCAGAGTTGGCTGTTAGAGCGAGGACATCACCATTACTCATGATGAAGATATTGTCTTTTTCTACTCCGCAATCACGCGCAAGTCCTGCGTGGATCTTCTGCATCCGGTATTCACCATGGACAGGCATGAAGTATTTTGGTTTGATCAAGCGGAGCATGAGTTTTTGTTCTTGTTGCCCCCGTGTCCAGATGTATGGATGTTGTTGATCTTCCCGTGGATGACATCGACACCCGCTTCGGAAATCGTATTGATCAATTTATTCACACTGGTTGTATTTCCAGGAATCGGACTAGAAGAGAAGATCACGGTATCTCCTGGTTGGAGTTGCACTTGGCGGTGCGTTCCGTTGGCAATCCGAGAGAGGGCTGCCATTGGCTCTCCTTGGCTTCCTGTACACATGATCAGGATTTCATTAGCTGCATAGTCTTTGATCTCATTTGGCTCGATAATGGTTCCAGCAGGGACCTTGATGTAGCCAAGCTCGATTCCATTGACGATGGCTTTTTCCATGGAGCGTCCAAAGACGACGATCTTGCGACCTGTCTTGACAGCGGCCTCAGCGGCCTGTTGGAGACGGAAGATATTCGAGGCAAAGGAAGCAAAGATAATGCGCCCATGGATGCCTTCGATGATCTTCATGATTGATTGGCCAACCACTTTTTCAGAGTTGGTAAAGGTTGGAATTTCCGCGTTGGTTGAGTCTGAGAGCAGACAGAGAACGCCTTCTTCTCCAAGAGCTGCCATACGATGGAGGTCAGCCGGTTCCCCAACGGGCGTGAAGTCAAATTTGAAGTCTCCGGTACAGACAATCTTTCCTTGAGGGGTGTGAATCACAATCCCTAAAGGTTCTGGAATCGAGTGAGTGGTACGGAAGAAGGTTGCTTTAAGATTTTTAAATTGAAGCTCAGTGTTTTGGTTGATTTCGTAGAGTTTGGCATCACGAAGAAGGCCGTGCTCTTCTAATTTTCCACGGATCAAGGCAAGCGCCAAAGGTCCAGCGTAGATAGGGACATTGGCTTGTTTCAAAAGGAAGGGAATCCCACCGATGTGGTCTTCGTGGCCGTGGGTAATGAGGACCGCTTTGACACGATCGATATTGTCAACAATATAAGAATAGTCTGGAATGACATAGTCAATACCGAGCAGATCATCTTCAGGAAATTTGATCCCGGCATCGACAATGATGATTTCATCTTGGTATTCGATCCCGTAGGTATTTTTCGATCTCTCCAAGTCCACCAATGGCAAATACACCAACTTCTTCAGGTTTTAAGGTATAAGCCATGGATTAGTACTCCGTTAGTTCAAAGGCACCTGACTCTTTCTCGTAAGCAAGGTGTTGCTCAGAAAGTGGTGTGATAAATTCAATGTTGAAATCTGTGTTTGCTTCAACCAATTGACGAGCTTGGATGCGTCCTTCGCGTTCATTTGGTGCATCAATATCGAGATAAAAGTGCATGCGTCGTTTCACGACGAGGGTTCCGTTCTTTTGTTTTCTGATAAAAAACTTTTTGTAAATCATGAAGTAATTTTCCTTTCATTATTTCGGTCCATTTGTTAGCTGCGAAGGAGTGTAATCACTAGAGTTTTCTACTCGCAACTAGTGGACCTGATTCGATACAATTAATTATCATTATATCATAAATTCGCCTGTAAGTAAAAGATAGACTGGAAAAGTCAGAGGGGCAAAGACCTATAATAGAGAAGCTTTTTGAGCAGTTTTGGATAGGAAAATCCTGCGTTCTAGAGGAGAGTTTCGCTGGGATTTGAAGGGAATTTGTAGTATAATATAATCCAGTTCAAGAGGAGTAGGAAATGAAATTATTAGCATTTGATACCTCGAGTAAGGCTCTTTCTGTAGCGATTTTAGAAGATGAGACTCTACTTGCAGAAACAACATTAACTATTAAAAAATCATAGTATCACCTTGATGCCGGTCATCGATTTTTTGATGCAACAAATCGACTTGACACCCAAGGACTTGGACCGGATCGTGGTGGCAGAAGGTCCTGGGAGCTACACTGGGTTGCGCATTGCAGTCGCAACCGCAAAGACCTTGGCTCATACCTTAGGGATTGAATTGGTCGGGGTTTCGAGCCTCTTAGCCTTAGTGCCAGATGATCTAGAAGGTTTGGTAGTTCCTGTCATGGATGCCCGTCGGAACAACGTTTATGCAGGTTTTACCAAGATGATCAACTGGTCGCACCAGAAGGACATTTTCCATTTGAGGAAGTCCTAGAGCGTGCAGCGACAAGTGAGCAGGTCACCTTTGTCGGAGAGGTCACGGCCTTTAAGGGCAGATCGCCTCTAGCCTGCCAAGGGCTACTTACTATGAAACCTTGCCAGATGCAGTGAAAATCGGACGTCTCGGTCTCAAACAAGCGCCTGCTAGCCTCCATGATTTTGTCCCTCATTATCTCAAACGGGTCGAAGCAGAGGAAAATTGGCTCAAAGACCACACGGAAACAACGACCTCTTACATCAAGCGCCTATGATGGAAGGAACAATCAGGAAAGGGAGTAGCCGGGATGCAGCCGCTATTCTCGCTGTGATGGAAGATGTCTATGAAGCTAGTCCCTGGAAGTTGGAGCAGATTGAAGCTGATTTAGAGCAGGAATCGATTTTCTATTTCCTAGCTGTGGATGAAGAACAAGTCCTTGGATTTGTCGCCATTCAAGAGACTCTCTATGAAGCAGAGGTCCTACAGATTGCGGTCAAGCGCGCCTTTCAAGGCCAAGGCCTAGCTCAGCAGTTACTCGCGCAGTTGCCGGACCAAAAAAGAAATTTTCTTAGAAGTGCGTGTGTCAATCAACCGGCCCCAAGGCCTATATAAAAAAATGCACTTTGAAGAAATTGCACGGAGGAAAAACTACTATCACGATCCCATAGAGGATGCTGTGATCATGAAGAGGAACCCGAATGAAGGATAGATATATTTTAGCATTTGAGACATCCTGCGACGAGACCAGCGTCGCTGTCTTAAAAAACGACGACCAGCTCTTGTCCAATGTCATTGCTAGTCAAATTGAGAGCCACAAACGTTTTGGTGGGGTGGTGCCTGAGGTAGCCTCTCGTCACCATGTGGAAGTCATTACCGCTTGTATTGAAGAAGCCCTGGAAGAAGCCGGTATCACAGAAGCAGATGTCACAGCTGTGGCTGTCACCTACGGTCCAGGCCTAGTTGGAGCTCTTTTAGTCGGCCTAGCTGCAGCCAAGGCCTTTGCCTGGGCGCATGGACTTCCTTTGATTCCTGTCAATCATATGGCAGGGCATTTGATGGCCGCTCAAAGCGTCGAGAGCCCCTTAGAGTTTCCGCTTTTGGCCTTGCTGGTGAGTGGAGGACATACAGAACTAGTCTACGTCAGTGAAGCGGGTGATTATAAGATCGTCGGAGAGACCCGTGATGATGCTGTCGGAGAGGCTCATGACAAGGTTGGGCGCGTGATGGGCTTGACCTATCCAGCAGGACGTGAGATTGATCAGCTGGCCCACCAAGGGGCTGATATCTATGATTTCCTCGGGCCATGATCAAGGAAGACAATCTGGAATTCTCCTTTTCAGGACTCAAATCTGCCTTTATCAATCTGCACCATAATGCCGAGCAAAAAGGAGAAAAGCCTCTCCAATACAGACTTGTCTGCAAGTTTTCAGGCAGCTGTACTAGACATTCTCATGGCCAAGACCAAGAAGGCTTTGGAGAAATATCCGGTCAAGACCCTAGTAGTCGCTGGTGGGGTCGCAGCCAACCAAGGTCTCCGTGAACGCCTGGCTTCTGACATCACAGATGTCAAGGTCATCATTCCTCCTCTGCGCCTCTGTGGGGACAATGCGGGGATGATTGCCTATGCCAGTGTCAGTGAGTGGAACAAAGAAAACTTCGCAGGCTGGGACCTCAATGCCAAACCAAGCCTAGCCTTTGAAGGAATTGAATAAGAAAAAGGAGCCAATTGGATGTGCGATTCCAATGGCTTTTTTGCTGGGATCTCACCAACTAGTAGCGGATTTGCGAGTCGAAAGAAAATTCGGTATGATAGAAGGAAAATAAAAGAATGGTGAGGGAAGGGAGCGAGAAAATGGTAAAGGTACCGAATAGAGTCAAAAACTAATCTTTGTAATGATTGGTGTTGGCTTTTTATTGATTTTGTCTTATAGGACTTATATCGCTATTTATATAAAACCATATACGTTTATTGATTTGAAAGAAAAAATTGTCGATTATGATTTTATTGAAAATGGGAAGGTTATCGTTACAAAATGGGATTATTCAAATAAACTCGATTATTATATGACAAAGAATAATGGGGATGTGTTACGATCTTATCCAATTGGGGAAAACAAAATTGTTAAAGAATACCACAAACTAAAGGATATTAATGATATGAAACATAATATTCCGATGGGAAAGAGTATTGGGGTATTACTATATACAATATAAAAAATAAGAAATTAACTCTAAGGATTATGATCTTTTAAAAATGACTCGTGAATACAACAAATCATATGTACCAGATAGAATTGACAATGTTATCTATATTAGTAATGGCAAAGAATTGTTGGATATATACTTAAAAAGTCCTAAGGATCATTATAAGAAGGACATTATTAAATCTATTGATTTACAATCAGGAAAGGTAATTGATCAAGGTGATACAACGGAAAAAGAAGTTGTGAATGATTCAACCAACTATATTTCATTTTTACCTATTCATGAGCAGCTAACAATGGCTGATCGTAGAATCTCATTAGATAAAACCAAAAATTTTCCTGAATCCGATGCTACAATTTTGATAAATACCCAAATACTAAAGATTTATTTTCCGAAAGTCATTCTATGATAAAGGGATTTTGGCAGATAGACCTAGTGTGGACTTGAACATTCCTATACTTCAACTTTTAGTGAATCCAAAAACGAATTTATTTAAAAATGTTACAATACCAGCAGAATATTCTATAGATGGCCAAGAACATGAGATTCATTCCTATGATGAGTTTAAACAATTCTACAATAAAATAGAAAACATACAAGGAGAGTGAAAAAGAGGTTGTTATGCAAACAATGATTAATTTAGGAATATGGGAGAACAAGAATTTCCATTTTGATTGGGGGAAAAAGTCATACTAGAAGAGACATCTTCTCCTAACTACTGGTCTTATGTACTGCTCCCTATTACATTATTTATTATCAACAAAATTTCGGATGGGTTAGCGGAGGCTGGAATATTTGACAATCAGTTGGTACGACTTGGAACGATTCCAATTTTAGGTGTTATCTCCTACTTTTCTTGCTGCGTGGATTATTCGATATTACCATGCGAGCCTGAAATTACAGACATCCAAGATAGATGAGGATCAGTGCAAGAAGTTCATCAAGGCATTAAAGAGACGGAAGGTGTACTTTACATTTCTGGTCA